>Ga0307517_10006983_pt1 | contig 16585 bp, 20 predicted proteins | sample 23_EM_MG_FD_194515 | JGI IMG/M metagenome (GOLD analysis project Ga0307517, IMG submission 194515) | Populus trichocarpa ectomycorrhiza microbial communities from riparian zone in the Pacific Northwest, United States - 23_EM | ecosystem: Host-associated > Plants > Roots > Unclassified | place... | reverse complement strand
TACAAGAACCGTTACCCCAAAAGCCACTGTTAAATGGCTAGGGGTCATCTTTGATCGGAAACTCCGTTTTGAACACCATGCCAAGGCACCCCAAAATCCTCTATGCATGCCCAGCAGTACCAAATCCGCCCCCTAGAACGAGTCCAACGCCGTGTCCTCCGCTTTATCTGCGCTGCATTCAAAACCACCCCAATTCATGCCCTCGAAATCGAAGCTTCCATCCCTCCCATCCATATCCAAGCCCAGGCCCTTGTCCGGAAATGTGCCATACGCTTCAATAAACTCCCTATCGCAAGCCCGATCACCCAACGCCTCCCCATAGAATGAAGGGAAAACCAAAACCCAACCCACCGCCCTCCCTCAAACACCATGCAAAACCTCAAAAAATCCACCACCATCCGGTGGCCACGCCGAAATCTCTGATGCCTAACTCGCAGGTCTTATGTTGGCTGCAAAACGCGCGGCTTCCTTTGCTCAAGATGACCCAGGAATCGAAAACATCCACATCTTCACAGACTGTTCCTCTGCCCTCACAGCCATCTGCCAATCTAAACCCACAGCAGGACAGCTCTACTCGGCATCCTTTTGTGAATCAGTCACCCAACTCTCAACAGTCATCTCATGGTGCCCCAGCCATTCTGGCGTCTTAGGAAATGACAGAGCAGATGCCCTCACTAAACAAGCCACAGAACGAGCACCACCAATAGGTATCACTCGCACCAACGCCTTAAGACGCACCAAAGCAATTGCCACCAAACTATGGCGGCGCGAATGGCGGAAAACCGCTATTTCTAGCCATAAAATTTTGTATTGTTCAATGCAGATTTTCAATGGGAATCTATTGTGAATAAAATTATGGAAAACGAGGGTGATCTGACAGAGATACAAGGCAAATATCGTGCCAGCATGGAAGGCGCGACTGACCCCATCAAAATCGACCGATTTTGGAAAAAAAAAAATTGGTCGCGTTCCGCAAGCTGCTGTAATTTCTGCTGAAGGTGATGTGGCAAAGACCTACAAATACTAGGACCGCACTCTATTCTCCTAAAATAATCCACTTTGGCGCTTATGTACAAACCCGGTGACCCAAAGATCGTGCACATGGGGTATAACATACAATTTTGGTGTTCTCCGAGACGAGGAGTATCAATTGGAGATGTCAGATTGTACGGTAGCCAAAGACCTAAGAGGCATAGATTGTTTCGACTTGAGTCGGGCCTCGAGTCCGTCCTCGTTGGTCGGCTTAAGCAGCTGCGTGAGCCGCCCAGCGAAGAACCACACTGCACTTGACAAAGAGATGACCTCAGACAACAGAAATTTATATCTGGATCTAACTCCCTCGTATTGGTTTAGGCGCAGGCGAAACGCAGGCAGGAGTGTCACATGCCAACCTAAATGGACCATTGCAAAAAGGTTAGAAAGAATGTAAAAAATTAAAATTTGCCTTTGTCGGTTCAAGTTACATGACCTTTCTCCTCGTTGTAAGAGTTTGCACTCTTAGAACTTTGACCTCATTGACACTTTCAATTGAGCACAGTTTGGCATGATTCGGCTACCTTTTGGTGCCTCTCGCTTGCATAGGCACTGGTCCGATTTCATCATCTGAGATCTCCAGAGTCATCAATCCCAGACCAAGGCGGAGGCCTCACATTCTTAGCTTAGGTCTTTGGCTACCGTAGGTCAAATGGAGATGAGGGTGCATTAGCGCCCCGCACTGACTTGAGCCCAGTGAAGGACTGTACCTGTGCAGTGTTTCAGGGTCTAGGGTACACCATGTGGTTGAAGGAAGAATTCACCCGGTACACTGCTAATGTTTACGTATTTGTCAGCCACATTGCCTATACAAGTGCACTGGAAACTTCAAGTTGTGGAAAGTCATTGCAACCTCAATATCACTTGAACTGTTCAACTCTACACTTCTTACTATCCAAATGACAAGACTTGGTAAGTTAATTTTATAGCAGTGACCTCTGGGTGACCACTGACATATCATTTAAAGTGTGGCAAGCCCAAACAAGGCGGGGTCAAGAAACATATGGTAAAAGTTCAACCAAATTTAATTTGATTTTAGAGTCCAATCTTCTTTTTCACAGCAAGGCTACAGGACGGCTCCATTCATAAAGTGACAAAATTGCATATAGATATGGACCAACGAACCGGAAACCAAGCCTTTCCTTGGAAGATTATGTTGGTAAAAGGTATAACTTTTGTTCGATATACTAGATTACATACTTTCCATGTTGACAATTTGAATCAGTAGAGAGCGCGGATCCTTTGAAGCCCGATGATGGAGATGAATATCCCACCGACACCGTAAGTGTCGAATCTATGAAGGCCCGCCCAGACTAATATTCTTCAACCTTAAGGTGGAATTATATGTTGGCGCGAGTTGATGGTAACAAATCATTCCGCTGCGCTGGACGCTCGTTGTAACTTGTTCTAATATCCTTTCGTAACCTGGTTACTTGTACTAGCTAGCTGATACAATGTATGCCTGGAATGTACTACCTTCACTCCTGATGTATCAGCCAAAAAGAAGACTTCGCCGCCCTTAAAGCCAACGCCTGCCCACACGAGTCACCAACACCAACCCAACCCACGTCACTCCCCCACCGTCAAACTCCCTTCACCCTTCCCGCCTGGTGATCCAATTCCCCCCCCGATGGCTTGCCCGAAAAATAAAGGAAAGACCCCCCAATCAATCGTTAGAACAGTGATCATCGCCCTCTAGAAGAACCCCAGGAGCCGCCAAGGCAACCCGCTCCGACCAGACAGCCCGACATAATCGCACCGATCATCCACTCCAACAACCTATCACTTTCCGTGAAGACAAAAAATATCACCCACAGCTCAGATTCCATACACCAAGGCACCAAGAACTACTGCCCGCCAAAGACAATCGCTCACTCGCCATTTTTGGACGCCACTGCTCACTTCGAGCATACCAGGACCGACCCCATCATCCAATGTAAACGCTGCTGGGGTTGGAACCAGTGACAAAACGGCTCTCTGCAAGGAAACCCAAACTTGCCGACTCGCTCCAGAGACCAACCACCTGCACAGATATGGACGCAAATGGTGACTCATCCATGAAGGACGGCACCTCGTGCCTCCACAACCTGAAATGCTCAAACTGCATCGCCGCAGGTACCGAAGACGTCAGCCATGCTGCAGATGCCCGTCGCTGCCCATCCCGCCTCAAAAAACATGGTACAGCCAGGTCCAATGAGCGCCGGCCAGCCACAACCAACCCCTGGAAGACTCCACCACACCACCTGCCATCACCAACACCACTTCATCACCTTGGCCTCGAGGACTACGCGTCGCTACCCTACACAGACCTCGAACCTTAATTCCCAACGCAGCAAAAACACTGTCATTAACCTCCTAAACGAATACACCAACTCCTTCGACTCGGAGTCAATGCGTCTAGTAGGACTTGACCACTAGGTGTCTTCTGGGTCCGGAGGCGTTTCAGGTCAAGGCTACAGAGTACGGTGTTGAGGGGTTCAACACTCTTGTGGAAAAGGTAGGCTGGGAATAAATACTAAAGACACCTTGTTAAAACCAGTACTTTCACTGGCACGATGGCTGAACTTCGTCTCCCTGAGACTCAAAAGTTGTCGTCGACTCAGACAGTAAGCGGTGTTTTGACTTCCATGCAAATGGGTGTGTGGGGCTATAGCTAGAGTAGATCTCCCCGCAGGTCCTACACTGGCAAAGTTCAGATGTCACCCGACAATCCCATGCGACATCCCGAGAACCCATGACAATCTCAACGCACTCTGGTATCACATCCCTGATGACTTGCTTCCCACAAATTGGTCCTCCGATTGGTCTGAAATCTTCTCCCCTTGGTTTCGGCCATGTAGCAATTGCAGCATGGGAACCGTAGACATGTTGCTCAAAACGAACTATCAAATCCCATACCCAATCAAGGGCGTTATGTTTTGCACTGTGGACCGGATTGAACCTGGTGGTCTTACCCCGTGGAAATCCTGAGTGCATTGTATTTCAAGACGCAATTGGCGATTATTACTTCTACTATGAATTTTCGCAGGGGGGAGACGAATATGTATGCAAGTTTAGGGCTTCTCGTGGGACAACGGTCAGTGACTTTGTGAAGGATCACATTCGGGGTGGAGTGGATATGGATTTGGTATTACCTGATCATGAGGATTTAGGTTATGAGATATTTTGTCATGAGCGGAATTTGGGTAGGCTTCGGGAACAGGCCCAAGCCCAGACGCGTTGCGCTTGTCAATATGCGTCTCAAGAAGCCAAACAGAAAAACTTGAAACCTGTTAGCTAGGAGGGTATTGGGTTGAACAAAAATCTTGATTACTTTTATCAACACGTAAAATTTCATAGGTGGTCCTATTCCACATTCATTCGAAGAGGGAGAGATGGCAACACATGCAAAGCGCTGCAACAATTTGAGAGTTCTTTGATGACTACCTCGCGTACCCGACGAATGACATTGCACATTGTCTAGGATGACATTCCGAGTTTCCTCATGAAATTCAGCATATACAACCACAATCCGGTTGCTAAGGTGTTGGGACCGCACCGGATGGTTCATCACAACGAATGCCCCTCGATGGTTTCAAGGATGAGATGGGTTGGAAGACGGCGATATTGTCAAGCCTGGTTAGGCCTAATGTGTCGTGATTGGATGTCATCTCGCGTTCGAGTTGTAGCCTCCGTGCAGCCCTTGACTGTGAAATAGTCCAGTTCAAGATGTTTAAGGTTTTCGACTTTGTTGAGCGCGTAACTCGGTGGCCTCGGGAGGAATGTAACGCGTACTATCGCGTCAGGGTCAAAATCGTTGATTTTAGGCTTTTTTCGTTCAGCCCCCCGTTTGGCAAGTTCTTCTTCTTGTTCCTGTTTCTGCGTTCTCAGAAACCCCTGCTCTCGCTTGAGACCCTCCTCCTCTTCTCGCGCCTTCTGATCCTGCAATAGCTGCTCATTCCAGCGAGCTACTTTCTTGTCTTGGGACTTCTGCTATGCGGCCCTGAGTATCTCAGCAGCTCCCCTATGTGTGATTGCACCTGGGCCCTGGTGACCCGCTAATGACCATCTCTCTGAATTCGGCATAGCCCTCATCATCGTATGTCGGACACTCTTCCTCGGTCGGGTCTTGGCTTACGTGTGGCATCCAAAGATGTTTGCCAAGAGAGTAAGAGTAAACGAGGTTACGAGAAGAACTCGAATGTCAAAGGAGGGAAGGCGCGAACTCTTCAGAGCGCCGTCTGCGAGGACACGGAGGGAATGACATGTGTGACGTGCTCCGACACTGACGGTGCTTGCTCAAAGGCATTCTAACCCTGCCACTCCTCACTTGAAGGCCTCACTTCTCTCGGTCTTCCGATCGTCACTCCAGATAGAATAGAAATTTTGGAAAAGGCAGGATGTCAGGCAACAACAGGATCCGGAACAAGCAAGGCGAGCAGCAGCCTTCTTCTGGCCAATAAACTCCGAAACAAAAACTTGAAAGGAATGTCGACGATAATCCTCGGTTACTGGTGTTATTTCCTTGCTTCGGTTATCATCGCAAAGTAAGTCTGAAGGACTTAAGGAGTTGTATGGGGGTATCCAAGCCCAAGGTTGCTACAATTCCGGAGCGGACATCCCTGGGTGGATGACCAGTACACCCGCCTCGGCCGGTCTCATTATATCCTCATAGGCCTCCAACCAAGGCATTAGTTGAGCACTGGTGATAGCGGCCATAATCCCAGCATGGACATATAGGTCGATGCGCGGGATCAGTAAAGAAGCGGCTCCCAAAACTGTAAGGGGAGAAAAGTCGACTCTGGTAACATCGGCGAAGGTGGAAATATCAATATCAATATCGAGGATTATACGTCGAGGTGAGGAAAGGAATTGGGTTACGACCTCAGCAGCCGCTAGGAGATTCGACGCGCAACATTTCGATGTATCATGATCCATTTGGTGACATGCATGTACTGCTGTGCGGATAGTGAGTTGTTGGAGGTTGGGAGGAAATAGGGATTTTTCCAGCGAAAACGAAAGGCATCCGTCGACTTGATCCCTCTGATCACTATAGTCACTATATTCTGGTGCATTTCAGTGTAGCGAATACCATCATCGGAAAGAGAAGCTGAACTTACCACCCGAATTTGTAAGGTCGACCTCTAATTTGGTTAAGGTCTGCGAACACACTCCCAGTAACTCTGGAAGCGCCTCCACAGAGAAAAAGGCACATTTCAACGACTGGAGTTCATTCATATGGCTTTTGAGCCAAGTCAGGAGTGACGAGGAAATACGTTCGGCGGACAATGTCAGTGACTTCAGCCGAGGGAGGGTTGAATTACAGAATCTACCCCCAGCATCAAATGATCCCGAAAGTGAAAGATTCTTGACGTGTTTGCAGGCGTCAAGGAAGGAAAATGGGAATTTCTTGCTGCCAATAAAGCGTATCTCCTTAATAGTAGGAAGATTAAGGCGGTCTCGTAATGCAGTTTGAAAAGCATCACTCCAGTACCATATCGCACGTTCAAATTTCCTGGAGGTGAGCATAATGCACTCCAACAAGGGAAACATCAGCAGGGTATTGGCAAACTTGTCCAAACGCCGCAGGATAGATTGGCGGTGCCGACCAGATGAGAAGTCAGGTTCAATTTCCAGAATCCGAACATAATTTAGGATGCGAGGGTTTTCGGAAACAAGCTGGGAGACGCGTTCAGGTTCCAAGACGCGGCCTTTGGAATTCGCCAACGAGTCGGGGTGGCGAATGTGGACGGTGACATGATAGTAGAGGTGTCTCTCGATAATCGGGGACAGCAATGGATCTTTTGAGCAAGCGATGAGAAACTCCCGATGCGACAACAGGAAGCTGAAGATATGGTCTAGTATCTCAACTGAAAGTCGCATGGTGGGTTGAAGCTGAGGGTATTTATATAAATTATGTAATTTTATGTAATAACTTTAGCAAGCTTCCTTTGCATTTACCATCAAACTCCCTCCAGTAACGACAAATGCCACATCTCATTCCATGTACGTAACCTGTTCGCGAGATAAAGGTCGGCGTCGTTCATAACCAATTGGTGTACGGTGTACCACATTCTTTACCAGCTGCAGGCCACCAATATAGTGGTTTCAAACTCACTTGAGTGTTGTACGATACAATATACATTGTGAAGTATCCAGTAATATACAACAAAGCCGTCATTCTCAACCTTTTCAAACAACGCGCCCCAAGAGAAATCTAGGTCAAAAGGAAAAAAAAAAAAAAGCAAATTTATAGCGATGTATATGGAGCATGAAATAGAATAGACAGCTTTATTCTCCAAATTGAAATTTCGGAGCTTCTCGGCATAAGGACTTGAAAGAAAAGGGAATCCAAAAGCAGAAGAGAACAGATTTATAGAAGAGACGAAAAATCGACGTCAAGCAAAAGAACGCGTCCATTCTGATATCCAACGGCAATTCGAGAGAGGGAGGAAACAGCAAGGCTGGTTGCTGTCAAATCAGGAGGGAACCAGCAAAGAGGTCTGAAGCGAAGGACACCGTCCTTGTCAAACTTCACGACTAACAATCCAGTATTGAGAGGGCGTTGTTTTCTATCCACCCGAATAACCCACAAGTTTAAATTGGGTACTTGTACCCCTTCTATGGGTGGGTAGGTGATTAGTCCAAGAGGGATGGATAATGTATCGCCTGTTGTCGTATCGACCTGATATATATGGTGTTCATACAACGATATCAATCTCGAGCTGTCCAGAGTGAAAGCAGCAAACGGGAGTCCAGGGCAACTTGCGATTGTGGCACCTGTTTGAACATCCCATAGCCGTGCTGTTTTGTCAAATGACGTTGAGGCCAGCTTATTCCCATCTGGTGAGAATACCACTGAGCAGACCCAATCAGAGTGCCCTATGAGGACAGCAATTTCAGCGCCTGTCTGGCCATTCCAGAGTCGCACCGTTCGATCACGTGATGCAGTTGCAAGTTTTGTGCCATTTGGTGAAAACGAAACTGCGATGACCCAATCGGAGTGTCCTTGAAGTACAGCAACTTTGGTGTCTGTTGGGCCCCACAGTCCCACATATCCACCATCAATTACTGAGGCGAGTTTTCTGCCATCTGGTGAAATCGCTACAGAGTAGGCTTTCCCTATTAGTCGGGGCCCTCGAAGGACTTCAGCGGCTGTTTGAGCATCCCACAGTCGCACAATTCCGTCAGAATATGCCGATGCAAATTTTGTGCCATCCGATGAAAACATCAATGGATTAATGCAAGCCGAGTTTCCATAAAGAAGAGCAATTTCGGCACCTGTTTGGCCATCCCACAGTCGGAGTGTGTCAGAAGAAAACGCGAGTTTTGTACCATCCGGCGAAAAAACCATTGAGTGGATCTTGGTCCCTCGAAAAACAGGAGTTCTGGTGGGGGTTTGGACATCCCACAGTCGCACCGTTTCGTCATTACTTGCTGATACCAATTTCGTGCTGTCGGGTGAAAACATCACTGAATTGAGCCAACCCGAGTGTCCGTGAAGGACAGTAATTTCGGCTCCTGTTTGGCTATCCCACAGTCGCACCGTTGGGGCATCCGATCTTGATGCCAGTTTTGTCCCATCTGGTGAAACCACCACCGTAAACCAATTCCCTTTAAGAACAGAAATATTGGCGCCTGTTTGGGCATCCCACACCCGCATGGTTTGATCAGAAGAGGCTGACGCCAGTTTTGCGTGACATTGTAAAAATACCACGGTGTTGACAGACTTTGAGTGCCCTCGGAGAACAGTAACCTCGGCACCTGTTTGGCTGTTCCACAGTCGCACTGTTCCGTCATCCGATCCTGATGCTAGTTTCCTGCCATCTTGTGAAAAGACCACAGAGTTTACTGAACTAGAGTGCCCTCGAAGGACAGCGATTTCGCTGCCAGTTTGGCCATCCCACAGTCGCACTGTTCCGTCGTTCGATGCCGATGCCAGTTTTGTGCTATCTGGAGAAAACGCCACTGAGTTGACCCAGGTTGTCCAACCCGAGTATTCTTGAAGGATGAAAAATTTGGCGCCTGTTTGGCCATCCCACAGCCGCATTGTTCCGCCTTTAGAGGCAGATACCAGCTTTGTGCCATCAGGTGAAAAAGCTAACAAGTGAACCCGATCTGTATGCCCTTGCAGGACGATAAGTTCGGCTCCAGTTTGGCAGTCCCACAGTCGCACCGTTTTGTCATCGGATCCTGATGCCAGTCTTGCGCCATCAGGCGAAAACATCGCAGAGTTGATATAACCAGTGTGCCCTCGAAGGACAGCAAGTTCGGCACCTGTTTGCCCATCCCATAGTCGCATCGACCCGTTGGCAGACCCCGAGGCCAGTTTCGTCCCATCTCCTGAGAAGGTGACAATACGTCCTGTCATCACTGAAATGGTCGGATCCCACAACCTTTCATAACCGGAAACCACAGTGAAACTTCCCTGTAGTCCGCCGTATGTCCGATATAACCCTGTGTCCTGTGGCACGAATGCGAATGCAGACAAAACATGACCTGCAGCAACTTTGATAATTCCGATATTTAATCCAATAAATCGACAACCGTCTTGGAAGATTCCCCGCGTGACATCTGTCATCGTTTTGGATTTGTCCTGAGCAGAGAGACTAGGCGTTAATAATCACATGGGACTGAAGAAAGGACACAACTCACAAGCAGTTTGCAAATCCCATCCAGACTTAGATGAGCAATCTCCACTCGTTCGACGATGCTTAACACCTCTAGCCAAGCGAGAAGATGATTTAGGGCAAAGTTTTCAAGAAGCTGCTCAGCTTCGTCATCAACCATTGCTGCATTGGTCAAATGGGTTGCCCAGTGGGTCACAGCATAAGCAAATTCCTCCGAGATGCAGCCCCATGTGAGATTCTTGATATGGTAGTTGTCCTTGAAACGGTCGATTAAGCCAAGGTTGCAAACATTTATTTTCAATTGGGAATTCATAATACCCAGACAGCGTTTGCCAAGTTCCAAGTGACGAGTTTTCAGGTCAATGAGAAACCTCCGTTCACAACGCGAAGGACTCGTCACGAAGTCGGGGAACGATTTGTGGTGTATTCGAAAGGTTAAGTCCTGACCAGTGGGTGGAACAAGAGAGTGTAAATGGGAGAATGTGACTTTGACACTGCGAGGAAGTATGCCCACTAATCCTGACAACGCATGACAAGGGAGTGGGTATTGCAGGGCAACAATGGTCCCAACAACAATTTGGTAACGTCGAAACCAGTCTTCAGAATCGTCATCATCGGGAACCGCTGACAGTAGAATCTGTGAATAGAACGAATCCATAGCGGTCATGTATTTCGAGCCAGAGAAATCTTGACGGGAGACACCCTTGAGCAACCGACACAGCTGCTCCTCCGGATCTGATCGCTTGCTGTCCAATATGAACTTCACTGCAGTGGACGCAAGAATGAACAACGTCCCACAGAGCCCGATCAGCACCTTCATGTCCCTCTCCACAGGTCTCCAAGAACACCCGAGGTCAGGTAACTTGTCCTGCACCTGGTTTTCAGACAAATAATGTTCTAGGTATAACCGAATGTCAGATTCAACCACTGATGTTTCGATGTCTTGCAGGTGGAACCGTTTGAGATGATGATAACGGTCGAGAACATTTCGGATGTGATACTCGGGACGGGTGGTGATGAATAGCTTCAGTCGAGGCATATTCTTGATTGAATCCGCAAAAATCTTCAAGAGCGCATCACCGTCGCCTTCACATTCATCCATTGCATCAATGACAATAAGAATGGGGTTTTCTGCCACTGCGAAGGCTTCCTTCAGTGGTTCCACGATCAATGTCAAGAATTGCTTAAGGGGCATCTGTGTCACAACATGAGGCGTGGAGAGCAGTGCTCCATTGATCTGCTCTGCAAAGCCCTTATCATAATAGGCGAGTTGATAGGCAATTGTTGGGAAGAAAGTCTTGGCCGTCTTCCGCTTGTCGTCGTTTCGAGAAAAGAAAAAGCTGGCACCGAGCACGTTGATCCTGGCTGCTTGTTCTGCTATCGTTTTGGCAATCGTTGATTTCCCAATGCCAGCTACACCGTCAAGCACGTATATCGGGGCAAGATCCGGATCATCGCTCGCTACCCAGCTCGCTATCTCGTTCAAAAGTCGGACGCGAGTTCCTTTAAAACAAGACACTTTCTCTGAAACCTCGGATGAGTCATATGCCGCAAAGGGCGATACATTGAGATTTCCAAGGTTTTGATTCTAGTCTCCATCAGCGAAAAAATGCGGAATGATGGTAGGGCCACTCACTATGGCGTGCCGCTCAAGGCGAATGAAAGATTTCTTCATCGAATCATCTTGCTGGATGTATTTCAGGATGTCGTGTACCGCGATATTCCCAGCGATGTGGTTTTGGAGCTACCGCAAACATCAATTCAAGTCCTCCCTTCACAAATGACAATCATTTTTACCCAAAAACGTTGGAGTAACTTCTGAATGTTCGTATTGACATATGTCATAGGGTCTTCTTGTCCAGGGGAACCCTGGAACGTCTTCTTCATCCCCCTGAACAACATTCAACAGAACGGCTTGATCGTAATGCTTGGTGGACGTACTCAAGTAGTCGTTGGATTGATGCCTTTAGCTCGTCTGGCAATGCTACGAAATCCCGTCCCTGCATGCAAATTTTGAGGGTGTCCCGCAGAAGCGCACTCTGTACATTGAGTGTCTCTGTAGCTATCGTGCTGGGCTGAGTAATTGTTACCCATTTGAAATACAGGCACAGAGTGTAGATAGTCAATACCTTGGGAATTCGAATGAACTCGGATATCAATGTGTTCCAACATTCTCCACAAGGAATGGGAACCAAGCCATCCAGAAATTCGCTGAGGGCTCTCAGAGTCTCTTCTACGTTGCTCTCCATGACTGCCAATGCAGATATGAGTAAATTCAATCAATCAGAACTAGCACCTCACTTGTACGCCGATTCAGAACCTTTACCAGTTGGGATACCTTCTGGCTAACGTCGTACTTCTCAAGATATTTCCCAGTATGTGTTTTCACCTCTCCAAGCCTCTCCCAATCCTCGAAACCGATATCTTCAAATCCGTGATCCACGTTCAGCCGGCAATAGAACACGTTCTTATCAGATAACTCTCTCGCCACCTCATCAGAAATACGGTCGCCGTCATTCATGACTCTCTTTAGTACATCGGCGAGCTCTGCGTTTGACGCGTGTTTGAAACCAGTAACTCCTTGCACACCACTTCCAATAGAGAGCACACAAGATATTGATTGGCCAGGGAAGATCGATACGGCTTCTTCCAAAACAGCCTTCACTGGGTTGTATAACCGCAAGCCTCCATGAATGAATGTTTCCTTGGCATTCCCGTCCCCAATATCGATACTCGGGAAGAAGGGTTCTTCGGCCGTTGTGGCCCTGACTGCTTCCATGATGGTGCAATCATAACTAGCGAGGCGGGGTGGCAAATATGTGCGAAATAAAGTTGGAGACGACAGATTCTTTGCAGTAGACGTACTAACGAAACTACAGTAAAAGTTAATAAAAGCCCCAAACCGAAGGTGTGCAACTTGCCATTTCGGCCCTTCATCATCCAACATGGGGATCTTCTCCGCTTGATTCTTGTCAACATCGAGGCTTGAGTGGATAACAGTTGCAATAGCGTTCTCCAGTTGCGAAACCTTTCTTTTCTTATGTGGTTGTAGTAGGGTTTTCTTAGAGAAAACGTCTTCCGAAAGCCTGGTGTAAGCCACGATGGCCTCGTCGACCGTCATCCTAAGTCGGAAGAGCATGATGGCAATAATCCTAACCCGTCCTTGGTGAACTCCAGATTCTTTAGTATGAAGTGATAACTCACCCTCCTGTTCCTGTTCCACCAGCAAGATCAAAAACATCGCATGGACGAGGAATTTGAGGCAACTTTCTAAGATACTGGTACTGTCGGAGTACCTCTTTCAGAGTGACCAAGGCGGTTAACCCACAGATACCCCGACCTTCTGGAATGTACTCTGAGTACACCACCGCACACCACATCGTAAAACTTGGGTTTTCAACATACCAATAGACAAGAGGTGAAGGTCCCACCCGTTTGCCTCTTGTATCTCTGACGGAGTCATGGCCACTGCTGGACAGAGCATTAGGTTCTCAGAATAGTCTGCAAATAATCATGAGAGGATGTAGAACATGAGAACATGAGAACAACGTGACCGTGACACCCATCTTCTTTTCAACGACCTTCGGGTATGTGAAAATACAAGCTGCACGATTGTTGTGAACTCATATTTTTCAGATGGGATTACTTAAAGGATGTTCCGGGCCAACAATTGTTTTTGACCTTGCCAGTGGAACGGGGACAGGATTCGGTAGCTCCCAAGAACAGAAAAGCTTCTGTATTGCAGTGGCAATATAACTCGCTGATGTACTAAAGGAAGTCATGAACATCTGATAGCTTTTAGAAAACGTGGGCTTGGTGAGTTGACACTTTGGCCAGAAGGTTTGACACAGGTTCTGAATCAGTACGGAGGTCGCTATTAGTTGCTATAATTGAAGAGACTTTTGCTCATATCTGCATTGACAGTCATGGACCAGGCTTGGAGAGTTCTCGGCGGAATTTTGGATTACACAGAAACGAGCATCGTATTCGAAGCTAGCAGATGTATTCGATCTTCGATCAAATAAGATCGACAATATCACTGCGTGGAACTTGACCAAGGAATCCTACAACACGATGAGTAGCTAAAGCACGCATTCAAGTCTATATAAATATGATTAGAAATAGTACGAGTAATTTGCCACCGAATGCAGAGTCACCCAGAAGCAGCTTTACATTTTCAAGCAATAAGCTTGATCACCCAAGTCTCCGACCAACCCTTTGCAGTCGGCAGCAACATCGCCTTCGCATAATCATCGTCCTTTTCCAGTCCCCTAAACAAAGTCGAATCTCCCAACAGGTCGATCCTCTTGGGCCTTTTATCAGCCATCGGATCCGCAGATACCCTCTGCTTCATCGCGGTCTCGACGGCCTTTCTCATCTTTTCATCTCGAGTGATAAACCCCCATTCAGAATCGACGATGTGTTCCTGTAGTGCGAGGTACATTGCATCCCAGACGTCTCCTACTGTGATCGTTGCGTTTGAGTCGATATCGATCGTCCATGGGAAGGACCTGGAGATGAGTCGCATTCGTTGGGTTGGTTTGATGAATACCTGGGAGGCACGATGTGCATAGTACGTAGACGAGATGATGGATTGTGAGGGTTTCTCTTTGAGATTAAAGCGAAGGATGCTCGTGTCCTCTGCGAGAATAGGATTCAGTGATGGGTATTTTGGGGATCTTGAAGGGGTATTCGCTGAAATAGTTGATTAGGGACACGTTGTACCTCGATTTCTTTTTTTTAAAAAAACGTACTCGAAGTTGGAGAGGTTACAGGTGGACCGGGATACCATACATGTGGGATATACACTGGCTGATGGGGAATGTACCCATTGTGAGACCACGATGAGTGATTCTGCCAGGAAGACATGTTGGATGAGAATGATAGAACGAGGGATGGTCAATATTTATACCCAATTGGCTAAGCTAATAATTGCAAAGGGGGTTATTCGGGATTTGACTCGGTCAGGATCTGAGTCAATCCAATGCAAAGGTTCATTATGTAGCCAAAGCTGTGGTGATGGGTGCGGGATTGTATTCAGCGCTCATTCAAAAAGCATTCTGCGGGATATATACATGACGAATAAATACTTGTCAACAAAATACAGTGCCGCGCCGAGCAGAATCGTCCACCGCAATGAGCGATGGGAGGTATTGATTTGGCCAGACGTAATTCAGAATGCCTTGAACCGAGGCGGTGAACGGAGTTGGCTCGCCTGTAGCTCATCGGTCGGGTTCTTCATAAAGGGGGGACAATGGGAGGTGGGGTTAGGTGATGTGGGGGATAAAGTTCGTCCATGCCAGTGCAAGCCTCGAGGTTGTGCTTAGCAATGTCAAACAGAGGAAGGCCTCAACAATCAGCGCAATCCTTGCCCCGGTCACCACCAACACAACGAGCATAGCAGATGCAGCCCCAGGGCCGAGGAATAATCTTAGTATCGATTCCGCGTTCGTTCGATGCGGCAAACAGCATGTGCAATCGAGAAAAATGACGGCAAAGAGGCAGAACAGAAAGCAGCAGATGGAAAAGAGGGCAGAAAAGGAGAGGGATATGATGGATATTACGTGCCACGCTTTTTCATGATAAGAGTCTGGAAATTTGGAGGCCCACATTGCGATGTAGGGTGAGACGAAAAGGATCCCCAGAATTAACTTCACGAATATGTAGGTCCTGTGTCTCTTCGGCACATAGAAGATTGGGACTTCCAATGCACCACGCCGAATTTTGATGCCGAGAGTAGTGTACAGCTGTTCGTAGTCAGTAAACATTTTGCTCGCGAAGGGGATAATCTTGGATGTAGAGAGTTCGATGTTCTGTTTTCTCTCGACGGGAGCCTCTAAATTCCAGAGGGTTTCCAAGTAGTTCCTTTCCGAGTGGTTCTGGCGTGTGAAATCGCGCTGCGTGACATTCAAGGTAGCTTCATCATATAGAAATTTCAAGGGGTCGGGAGTAGAGGGGATGAATTTGGTGTCAATACGAACGAAGCTGCGAGCGTCGAGCGGTTTATACCACCATGCGGGGAGAAGTAAGGCGTGTATACTCACGATAAAAATCGTGATTGCCTCCAACTGAGTTATGTCGAGACCTTGGGCTCCCAGTGCGACGCACTGAATGATCAGCCACGAAGCTTGGAGAAGGGTGACGATGGCAAGCAATGGGTGAGCTCTGCTTTTGGTATTAATGTCCTGCTCTGTGACGGACGGGAAATCTATACACCCTGCGTTCAAAAGCCTCGTGAAGGTATCAGTTGACAACACCTGCAGTGGAGTGCCGTTGTGATACAAGATGAAGCCACCCATGATTACGAATTGGCCATGAGCAATTGTCCACCCTCGATCTGTCCAAATCACGATTGGCACTTCAATGAGCATGTTATGGTGATACTCTGCGAACCTTTGTATTTCATTGCAAAACCTCTTGCGAAGTACCATTGCCTATAGGCCCAAAAGATCACCAATTCGGGAGAAATAATTGCCCAAAACGCGACGTTGAGTTTCCTCAAGAAAATGAGGAATGTCGATGCATTCGGTGCAGACAGATTGGGTCGAATACAATAGGAAGCACAAAGGATTATGGTGACAATGCAGCTGTAAGTGATTTCATGTACGGATCGTGTACTAGTACGAGGGACGTTGGAGGGCTCCGTCGAAGTCGCGCGTGTTTCAAGATTGGTAGCCTGGGCACCCGAGATATAAAGGAAGGTGATAGTGGTCAAGATGGCTTGAGCATTCGACATCAGAGGAGCGAAATGGTGTTGGTCACAGTTACCGGTCACGTCACATCTTGGATTTTAATGCACACAAAATTCATTCAAAGCCATAAACAGAATACTTTTCCGAACTGATATCCAGAATTCCCTTTGCCATCATATCTGCAACGATTTCAGAACGATACAGTTGCGGAAGAGTGTCGGCTGATGCGTCGACATACTTAGGTGTAGCAAT
>Ga0307517_10006982_pt1 | contig 16585 bp, 16 predicted proteins | sample 23_EM_MG_FD_194515 | JGI IMG/M metagenome (GOLD analysis project Ga0307517, IMG submission 194515) | Populus trichocarpa ectomycorrhiza microbial communities from riparian zone in the Pacific Northwest, United States - 23_EM | ecosystem: Host-associated > Plants > Roots > Unclassified | place... | reverse complement strand
GGAGGGTTGCCACTATCGACTGGATGGTGCCTAATTGGGTTGTTATGGTGTCCAGCTGACGCGTCATGGACGCGAGGGCGTTAAGGGCAGAGCAGGAAAGGGGAACGAGGATTGTTTCGCCATCCGAGAGGCCAGAGAGCTGGTTGTCGTCGAGGGCGGGGAGCTGGGTGGGAGAGAAGTTCAGACGTCGACTGGTCTCATGAATGAACTCGCGGATGTAAAGGTGAGTCTCGGAGAGGTCAGGGACAGAGGATTGCCTTGAAGAGGCTCTTGACGGGGCGCCCGAGGCGGGAAGGGGGGGAAGGTCTTCCATGGTGGAGGCGGAGGATCAGGGACGCGAAGCCTGAACGGAAGGCGAAGTTAGGGGGCGAGGAGGGATCGTGCACTGAACGACGTGGAGTTGTAATTTCAATGACTGGAGGTGAAGAGGGTGCGAAGCGTGAAAAAAAAGAAAAAAAAAGGAAAAAAAAAAAGAAAAACAACAGGGGGCGAAGCCACCCTTATATAGAAGGAAATCCTAGCACAGCCTTTGCCGCCTGACTCATACCCCAGTAGGAGTCGCATATCCGCGTAACCAAGGAAACAATACAATTTGTCGTAAACCTTACAAAGGAAATCCCTCATAGCAATTATGTAACAAAAGAAAGAACACCAAAGTTATCCCAACACGTATCTCATCAGGGGACCGTGAGAGCAGGGCCCTCCCCAGGGCCGAAGTCCTCTGAGGCCTACTCCGGATCCTCCGGTAATGGTCCAGGCTTAAGCGGGTACTGTTCGTGGAACTCGTCAACTGTTCTTAGTTTGTTGATCGATTCAGCTGGCTCCCATGTCGTTTCGTCGTAGCCCTCCCATTTCACCAGATATCGTAGTCTGTTCCTGACGAATTTGGAATCCAAAACCTCCTGAACTTGCCACTCTTCTTTAGGCTTCGTTACGGGGCCCCGTTTCCGAGGAGCGGGGACAAAATAACCTAGGTTATTCTGATTAACTGGCCGAAAAAATCATCCAAATCGGACCAGAACTGACAGAGATTGAGCTCTTTGCAGTTAGACAACTTCAAAGAACCCTATCTCACTCAGTTTTGGTCAGATTTGGACCATTCTTTTTTTAATCAGCAGTTAATAACCTGCTCTTGGCGCCCCGTTTGTCAGAAACGGGGCCCCGTAACGAACGCTACTCTTCTTCTCCTTCAACTTCCACAGGTGGAGGTGGTGGGATTATCTGTCCTTCCAGTGGATCGTTGGCTGCCAGGTCCAACAGTGACACATGGAAAACGTTATGTATCTTCATAGTATTCGGCAATTCCAGATGGTAAGCGTGTGTTCCTACCCTGGCTTTGACCTCGTAGGGTCCATGACGTTTGTTGTCCAACATCCGTGAAGGTCGTCGTGTCCTAATATTTTTGGCATTCAGCCACACTTTATCACCGATTTGGAAGGAGGGAGCTGGGATTCTGTGTCGGTCAGCGTTTTCCTGTTGCCTTTCTTGAGCATAACCCATTTCAGTTCTAAGATGTGCATGAAGTTCTGTCATAGTGACAACGAAAGATCGTGCCTCCTGGTCGTCAGTCGGGAGGGTTTGTTCATCGAGAAAGTCCATACGAGGATCATAGCCGTAGTTGGCAAAGAAGGGAGAGGTGCCGGTTGTTTCAGATGCATGATTGTTTCCCATAAACTCCGCCATTGGTAAGCACTGGCACCAGTCATCCTGTTGGTAGTTCACATATGACCGTAGGTACTGTTCCATGATACCGTTAACTCGTTCTGTTTGACCGTCAGTTTCAGGATGGAACGCGGTAGATAGACGTCGGTCAATCTTTAGTCTGCGGCAGACGGTTCCCCAGAACTCAGCAGCAAACTGAGGTCCTCGATCGGATATAATCGTCAGCGGTAGCCCATGGTGTTTCCAGATGTTATCCAGGAATAGGTCGGCCAGAGAGGGTGCATCAATGGTTGTACGACAAGGGACCAGATGCCGCATCTTGGTTAGCCGGTCTACCACCACCCAAATTGCATCATTACCGTTACTCCAGGGCAGGCCGGGTACAAAGTCCATTGATATATCTTGCCATGGTCGATATGGAATAGAGAGGGGTCGAAGGATACCAAACGCAGCGTGACGAGTCGTTCGACTTCGTTGACAGATATGACAATTGGCCACATATCGTGCGATCTCTTTTCGCATACTCGGCCAATGGTATCGTGGCGTGATTAACTCATGTGTTTTGGATCTGCCGGGGTGATCAGGAGCAGGGGCGTTGTGATTCTCCCGAATGATAGCCAGTTTTAAAGGTTCGTGAGCGGGAACATAAAGATGGTCACGATACCGCAGTCGATTCCCATCCTTGGTACATTAGGCTAGGGATATCAGGCGGCTATGTCGTACCCCTTGTTCCAGCATCATGAGTATCTGGTTTGGAAGGGGGTCAGCTTGGTAGGCTTCTGTCCACAGTTCATTCAAAGGTGGCACTCCAAAGTGAAGCGGGATATCCGCCAACAAACCCAGAGACTGGGACTTGAGAACCACTTGTGTCCTATGCGTTTCGTCCTCCAATACCTCTTCCTCTGTTTGTCCTGCCATCCTTGTCAATGCGTCCGCCTTCCCATGTGCTTTACCAGGTACAAATTCAATAGTATAGTTGAATTGTGACAGGAATTCCGACCATCGGGCTTGTCGTTGATTGAGTAACCTTTTCGTGGTAAAGTATCGCAGGTTCTGATGATCCGACCGTACGGTAACAGGTCGTCCAACTAGATAAGCCCTCCATTCTTCAAAAGCCCATACCACGGCCATCAACTCTTTGTCGTAAATGTCGTAGTTGCATTCAGCTGGTGTGTGTTTCTTTGAGAAGAAGGCGATGGGATGCAAAAGCCCGTCAGATCCAGGTTGGGATAGTATACGGGCAGAAGCGATATCGGAAGCATCGGTTTCCACTACTATCTTCTTATCAAAATCAAAGTGGATCAGGATGGGGGCCGTTGTAAAGGCTTCCTTCAATCTTTCGAATGCGGCTTGACAAAGATCCGTCCATACAAATGGTGTACCCTTTTTGGTCAGTTGGGTTAATGGCCTGGCCAGATGAGAATAGTCTTGGATAAAGCGCCAGGAGAAGTTTCCAAATCCTAAGAAGGAGCGGACGTCGCGTAATTTCTTAGGGATGGGCCACACAATGATCGTGGTGATCTTCGCTGGATCCATTCGTAGGCCTTCAGTCGTGATGATGAAACCAAGATACTCGACATTGTTGGTGTGGAATTCGCATTTCTGAGGTTTTACCTGGAGCCCAGCTTTCGTTAAAGATTCCAGGATTTGTTTGACGTGTTCGATATGTTGTTCCTCGTTCTCAGAGTATATCAAGATATCGTCAAGGTATGCTGTACAAAACCTATCCAGAAATGGGCGTAGCGCGTCATTAATGTATGCTTGAAAGGTAGCGGGGGCATTGGTAAGCCCAAAGGGCATGACGAGGGATTCGAAAAGCCCGTATTGTGTACGAAAGGCAGTTTTCCACTCTTCACCTGCTCTCATGCGGATTAAGTTGTAGGCTCCACGAATATCCAGCTTAGTGAATATCTTTGCTCGTGAAAGTTGCATAAAGGTTTCTTTGACCAAGGGTAAAGGGTAACGGTTTTTGATCGTTCCCTGGTTAAGTCCTCTATAGTCAACATATAAGCGTAGTGAACCCTCTTTTGTCTTAACAAACAAAATCGGAGAAGCAGCAGGGGAGGATGATTCGCGGATGAATTTCATATCCAGATTTTCGTCTAACCATTCGTATAAGGCTGATAGTTCGCGGGGGCTAAGACCATATAGTGGTCCGAAAGGAGGGACAAATCCCTGGCGCAGTGGTATCTCGTGGTCAAACCTTCCGTGAGGTGGTAGTTGATCTTCTGTTTTCTCGAGAAATAATGGAAGAAACTAGTGGTATTGTTTGGAAAGTATCTGAAGTAGTTCATCTTGTCGAGGACCTTATGTCCGAGAGCACATTGTGCAGCATAAGCACGTAGGAAATGTGGTAATTCTTCCTCAATTCCGTAGGCCATTGTAACATCATTAACACAATCCTTCAAACAATATTCAGATTCAAACGTAAGGGAGTTAGAGGCGAAGTCAATTTTGACATCGTGGTGTTTTAACCAGGGTATACCGAGTGTTAGATGGTATCCCCCAAGCGTGGTAACCAAAGCAGGAATCATTTCATGGTGGTTGTTAATCGACAACCCGATCTTGGTAATGTGAGTAATTGCTCCAGAACTCACAGGCCGTCCGTCGATGACCGTCAAAGGTAGTGGTTCTTTAAGTTCAAACAAAGGAAAGTTATGGCGCTCGGCGAAAGCCTTGTCGATGAATGCGTACCCAGTTGCTCCTGAGTCTATTAGAGCATGGGATCTAATCTCGTTATGGTTGTCAACAATCGTACATGCCATTACCAGATGATTAGCTTCAACCGCATTCTCCATGTCGTCAAGAGATAAACCTGATAAAGAAAGTAACGAAGAAGGCGATTCTTGTCCCATGACAGTGCCTTGGACTGTACATGGGACAGTTAGTTTTCTGAGTGTTCAGACTCAGGACGAGAATCTTCAGGAACCACTGGTGGAGGTGCACGAATGGCAGCAGCGTTGGCTCTCAGGTGACTTTGTCTGTTTGGACATTGTCGAGCCATGTGGTTTGCTCCCCCGCAGTAGAAGCATTGGCCGCGTCGCATGCGATCTTCACATTGCGCTTGTGACAGACGGCGTCGTCCAGCTGCAAGGTCAATGGGGCCCGCTTGAGTACCTGTAGCGGTGGTGGTTGTAGGTGGGACAGCCGGTTTTGGTGTCGTGGTCGTGGTCGTGGTCGGTGATATCCATGTAGAAGATGACCCCTTTCGTTCCGCTGCACGGGCACGGATCTTGTTATCCACACGTTTGAGCAATATGATATATTTGTCAAGTTTGTCGGGAGTGTCCAGGGTTACAAGAGCGTCCTTGAGTTCGGCACTTAATCCTTCGTACAATGAGGTTCGCTTAGCTCCATCGTTCCAAGATACCTCGGCACCATATCGTTGAAAATCTGCTTAGTAGTCAGAGAAGTTGCAGTTCTTTTGACGTAAACTTTGTAGATTCCGTCCGGCGGTACGGACCCTATCGGGGTCACCGAAAGCGTTCTCGAGAAGGGTGATCAGGGCTTCCACACTGCCTATATTAATGTTTCCTTCATCGATAAGTGGAAGGATTTGTTCGTAAGCTTTTCCTTTCAGGAACCCAACAGCGTATGCCAACCGATGTTGGACATCCACAAACTTGTGGGCATCTCCGAGGAACTTGGTACGTAATTGTGCAATGAATGGACGAAGTTGATCTTGGGATCCGTCGAACTCCTGTGGCTTGGGAATTGATTCTCGCTTTGGGGGTCGATCGCCTGCTGGCGGAGCAGGTCCCCCTGCATTTGCAAGTGCAGCAGTTGCAGCTGCCAGGGCAGTGTTCGTGTTGGTCAACGCGGTGTTGAGGGTAACTATGGTGGCTCTGTCGCGCTCTAGGTCAGTCTCGATGGTTCTGTACCTTGCCTCCTGTCCTTGTCCCTCTGTAAGTAAAGCATCGCGTTCTTCGGTAAGTGCATCTCGTTCTTCAGCCAGCGCTTCCCTTTCGTTGGTTAGGTTTTGAACGCGTTGTTGTAGCTGCTGGAAGCGAGGGTTTGGTTCGAGGGGTGCAGGGGTGCCTTGTCGGGAAATGGAAGGGAGTGCCGGGAGCCCGTTGAGTGAAGTGGCAAGATCGCGCGCAGTGCAGAGCTGTTGTCTAATTCAATCTTCGGGTAGTTGATTAAACTCGTCATTCGTAACAGCCGACAATTCGGTCAAGGCAGTCAAAGCCGCCGTCGGAAGTTTGACACGTCGAGACATGGTGTTGTGTGGGTTGGATCCTCGTTAGACGCTACCTTGTGTAATGGGGTCTTGGCACTTGACGTTAGTCCAAGGCACACAACGACAGGAAGGTCCTAAACGATAACACTCGTTAAGCGTGAAGGTTCGGAGATCACAATCTCAAGTCAAGGCTGATCGTGTAACGATAGATCAGGGTCAGGGTTCGTGGGTTCTTGGCGTGGAACTTGGATATCAGAATAAAAGACGTTATATTCTGAAGTACAAGAGTCGTGAAAGAAATACCCGGTAGCGTAAAAAATCAAAACCATAGGGGGCTTTTTTTTTTCTTTGTTTTTCTTTTTTTTTTTTTTTTTTTCTGATCATAATATTTGTTGTTTAAGGTACAAAAAATCGCGTGCAGCGCTAGCTATGGCGTAAACAAAACCTGTAATCAATCCAACGACCCGCTTCACCCCCTCATTGGAAAACACGAACCCCTCCAAACCAGAGCCCATTCTCCCCCCACATAGCACCTAAGACGAAAGCAAGACGAAGTAATACCTTCCTCCAGACACGTAAGGAAAAACAAGTATAGAAAGAAAACCAGGGAACGATACAAAACCCTTCGAGCGGCCCCCCAAAACAAAAGAAAGACGCTTACGGCACCAAGTGCCGGCAAAAAGGGAAGATAAAACTACTGTTGCCGGATGCCTAAGGGATTTCCCCGAACCTATCGGCTTAGGGGCAAGGCCTAGTCACCGGCGGACCGCCCGGAATGTCGGCGACGCTTCGGACTTTAGCATGGGCCAAGGAGGTAGTGCTATACCATGACACAGCGTAACCTAATGCGAGGTTTGCGACCGTAGAGTAAATCGCGGGAGCGGAAGGAGAACGAGGGGAGTCACCCAGCGAGGAGAGCCACTCAGCAGTGGAGGTGCCAGCTATCATGAGGGGCAGTAGGGTGCCAGCCGAGGCGGCAGATAAGGTGCCAGCTAAGGAAGGACGTAGCAGTACGGTGCAAGCGGATCTGACGCGTCGGAAGCGGGAGTGGGAAGGCTCGCCAAAGACCGAGAAGTACGAACGGGGAGGACAGAAACAGGGTCATGATTTTTCGAATGCCGACCGTACCGACCGAGCAACTCAGGAGAGAGTGCAATACCAGAGAGCAGGGCCACCAGGGCAACTACTTCACTGATAGCCCGAGACTGCGACCGCGTGTTGACGAGGAAAAGAGGGTTGCTGACCGTGCAAAACGCTAAGAGAGACGCGTCGCAAAGTGCGGGGTAAAGGGTAGGAACGCCAACGCGAACGAAGACGAACGGAACCAGGAAGGAATCTATAATCCCCGGGAGGGGAGGCCAAAGGCCTCAGAGAGAGGAAGGGGATGAAGGTGTGATAAACCCCCGAGCAGTTGCCACGGACGGGGTAGATCAGAGGCGGAGGACACTCTCACGATGATTTCTCATCGTGTTGAGATTTCAATCGCTGGAGGTGGAGCGGACGAGAAAGATGGAAAACAATAGAGGGGTTTTTTTTCTTTTTTTTTTCTTTTTTTTATATCATATATTCGTTGTTTAAGGTACAAGAAATCGCATGGAGCGCTAGCTATGGCGAAAACAAAACCAAAAAGCCAAAACGAAGAAACAAAAGAAACATCCTGCACCAAATCTCTTCAGCTGGGGTCCGTACCGGTCCCAGGCCCACATACGGGCACGAAATTACAGTAAGTATGACGAAGGAAACCCTCCCTCAAACAGCGGATAGCATGAAAAACATATAAGCGTAAACCTAGCCTTCCTGTGACGACATAAAGTAACCAAAAGAAACTACATTAGACGAGCGGGAAGAAACAGACGAAACGGCGGATGACGGGCGCGAAAACATGCCCAGGGGAAAGGCTGTAGCCGTGGACTTGATGAAGCGGGTGAGGGCGCCCAACAGGGCGGCCGAGGACCAGACGGGGGCATCAGGACCAATATCGCGGACCCCCTGAAGGTGGCGAGTCCTGCTAGGTTCCCTGGCCGGGCAGTGAAGGATGGCGTGTTCGAATGTCTCGGGGGCATCCTGGCACCTAGGGCAGGTGGTGGGGACATCGGTGTCCCATCAGGGGTGTGCGCGGAGGTAGCTTTTCCCAGACCTCATCTGGTGGAGAAGGCCCGCCGAAAACTTGTCGAGGCCCATGAAGGGGTGGGGTTTAAGGGAGGGGCGGAAGGGGTATCTGACCTGATCTGGCGCGGCCTTGACCCATTCTTCCATGAGGAGGTTCTTGCATTTGAGCTTGAGCTGGGGGTAGGAGCGGCCCGGGGGGGGCTCGGGGTAGTGGGCAACGAGTAGGTGTTGGGAGGTGACCGGGAGAGGGTCGAGCCCGTCAGGGCCCAGAAGCAACAACATGAAGTGTGGGAGGGCGTCAAGGGGGAGGTGGGCACGATTTTTCGAGGGAGGTCTAGGTTGGAGCCACAGAAGGGGAAGGCGGCTGCCCGCGTTTCTCGCACTGAGGACTCTGTGGTCCGGCGAGTGGCGGTGGAGGGACGGAGTTTGCAAGGAGAGTGGGAGCCTTGCGGTCGCGGGGTTAATCTCCGGGGGGGAGCACATGATGCTGAGGTACGCCAGGCGCCGTGTGTACGCGAGGAGGAGGTCGAGTGGTGGGAGGCAGGCCTCGATGGCCAGGATGTCCGACGGGGTGGATAGGAAGCAGTTGGTAACCCATCTCTGGACCTTGTGCCAGAACACTGCCATTCTCCTAAGCATGTGTACTGTGGGCACGAAAACGTCCGCGCCGTAGCTGAGTATGGGGAAGAGGAGGGAGGAGGCCAGTCTATGGCAAAGAAAGGGGGGGAGACCAATCCCCGGGGGGGAGAGGCGTTTAACAGCCACAAAGGAAGCCTGGGCCTTGGCCAGCCTTTTGACAAAATGGGGGGTAGTTGCGATCGAGGGGGCGAACCAGTAGCCCAGCCATCTGACCTCTTTCTTAGGCGTGAAGACCGACCCATCAAGGTGGACCGGAGCATTAGAGATTGGGCCTCTGTCCCTGGCCGTACGCCAGTGGATGAGGTCTGTCTTGGGGACTGAGAAGCCGACTCCCAGCCTAGACCCCCTGGCCTTCAGCTTGGCATATTGCTTCTGTAATTCTTGGATGTTACGTCGATAGGAGGTGGAGGAGACAGTGAGACCGAAGTCGTCCACATAGGAGATCGAGAGACCACAGGGGATCTCGCAGTGTAGGCGGGACACATAAATGACAAACAACAACGGAGAGACCGGGGACCCATGGGGAGTGCCTACCGAAACCGGGGCGAACACTCTGGGGGACCCCTGATATAGGAGCCGGCACGTTCTGCCGGAGAGAAAGGGCCTGGTCCACGATACTAGATACGGATTGACACCTTTGGCCCTGAGAATGCCGCAGAGAGAGGAGGGGCTGACGTTGTCGAAGCCCCCTTTTATGTCAAGAAAGAGCGTGGAGACTTTCCTACCAGCCATCTGGAGGGTCTTCACCTCGTGGGTTAGGGTGGTGACCGCGTCGGAGGCAGAGAGGCCAGCCAGCGATCCGCATTGGTGAGGGTTCAGGAGGCCAGTCACACGGGCCACCGAGGAGAGTCTAGAGTTCATAATCCTTTCCAGGATTTTCGAGAATGTCTGGAGCAAAACTATCACCCGAAAGGAAGAGGGAGAGTCGTTGGAGGGCTTGCCAGGCTTGTCCAGCACTATGCCATCGGCTCTTTTCAGGGTGAGGGGGTGTGACCCGTAGGTTATCAGGGGCGCTAGCAGGTCTTGGATCAGGTGGGGGGCCACCGGGTGCACCCTTTTCCAGACGGAGTTGGGGGTCATGTCCGGACCAGGGGCCGACGACGGGGAGGAGCGGGACAGTGCCCTGTGGATCTCGTCCTTAGACAAGGGGAGGCATTCCCTAAACGGGAGCAGGATGGTATCTATTAAGCTGGTTGGTTCACCGGGGAAAAAGTGGTCGAGGAGGGCCTTGTTGAGCTCTGGTGGGGTGGAGGCACCCGGTAGCTCCGGGAAGCGGGGCGGAGGACGTCCTATGGCTAACTTCTTGGCTGTCCACACAGACTGAGGGGTTGCTGAGGCAAGGAAGGAGGACCAGTGATCCCTTTTTGCCTTCTTGATGGCTTTGAAATAGGCGGACCTAGCCGCCCTTGCAGAGGCGAGGAGGGCTGAGTAGAAGCGATCACGTTTCGACGAGCGGAGGGCGGAGCCGTAGCCTTTCCTGAGCATTGACAGAAGTTCAGACCACCACAGCTTGGAACGATATGTCACCCTCTTTAGCGGGGTGTGTAGCGCAAATTGCGACGTCACCCTTCCCAGGTTGGTACTGAACCAAATGTCTAGGGAGCGCGTGGTCGGGAGGGGGGGAGGGGGCAGGATAGTCGTAGCCCTCAGGGAGGATTCTAGTGTGGCCCAGTCGGTTAGAGCCCAGTTCGGGGTTGGTGGAGGGGGCCGAAATAGAGGGGCCTCAAAGCGGAGGAGGATTGGTATGTGGTCAGATCCTGTGGAGGGAAGGGGGTCGGACCACACTGTGAAGTATGGCGCGAGGAGAGGGCAAGCGAAGGCAAGATCGAGGACGCCGGGGCGCCCAATGAGAGACATTGAAAACCGAGTAAACACACCCGGGGTGTTGAGGAGGGAGAAGCCCAGGTCCGTTGCCCTATCAAAGTAAGGGGTCGAGGTGGCGATCTCGTCTTCCTTGAAGGTTCTGAGGGGGTCAGCCGTGGGGTGGTGAATATTCAGGTCACCTAAGGTGAGCGTGGGAAGAGCGGCGGAGGGGAAGATAACGTCCGGAGGGACAGAGCGAGTGTTATTGGAGCACCCTTTGGTGCTATAGGAGTTGATTATCGTGAAGGCTGTGGTGGAGGGGTTGAAGAAACCATCGGGGGTGAAGAGGTCAAGGGCCATAATGTCCCCTCTCCCGAAGAAGCGTGGTAGGAGAGAAACAGTCCCTAAAAAAGACCTAAAAACGTAAAAGGCGACCCGCGGCTTACAGCCACCGGTCGTGGGTGGGGAAAAAACAGTAAACAAATTAAAAGAGGGGAGTTTGCCTCTGTAGACCGGAGGGTCCTGCAGGGCGACAATACACGGAGGGTGGGCCAGTTGCGTAAACGACCCGAAGAGAGAAAGAAACACATCCCAGCTCCCGAGGCAGTTGTGTTGAACGAGTGTGAAGGGTTTCGGAGGGGAGGGCGAGGCCTGCTCACTCCCCCAAGAGGGTTGGTTGTGCTGCATTAATGGGCCAGGCCCGAGTTACTTCGGCTCATAGGGGAGGGGCTCTGGGGCTCCACGGGGGGAAGCTGTCCGAAACCTTGTGTGGGCCTTACAGAGGCCGGAAGTATCGTTGTCCTTCTGGCCCTTGGAGTAGCCATCTCGAACGCCGACTGGAGGGACCGGGTGGGTGAAGGGGGGGGCGAGACGTTAGTGCCGTCAACCTCCGTGTCCATCTCGTCGCCGGACGGCGGCGGAGGAACGACCTCGGTAGCAACGGTTGAACGCCTGAGAGGGGGCGGTGACGGGCGGCTTTCGCAATCCCTATTAGTGGCAACGTGATCCGACCCACAGTTGATACAGCGGGGGGGCGAGGAAGAGCAACAGCCAGGAAGAGCCTTAGCGTTGCCTCCTCCAGGGCAGGTAGGGTTGGGACATCGGTGCAGGGCGCGGGTGTGGTTGAGGGAGCATATGGGGCAGACGGGGCCGATTGCGGGGCACCTAGGGGCGACATGACCGTAGCCCCAGCAGTTCTTACATTGCGTGTACCGGGTAGAAGAGTAGGCGCGCTCGATTGTCCGTGAGCGAGAGAATAGTCGGATCGAGGAGCCCATCATGGGCACGTCCCCTGGGTGGACAGAGACGATGACGGAGGTGGCGGTCTTGCCCTCCCTGGATCGTTAGTCGGGGTTGAGATATCTGGCGGCGAGGATGCAAACGTTTTTGGAGTTGAGTATAGACTCCGCGAGGCACGGGAGGAGTTCCTCAGGGTCCTCTGGGAGGAAGGCGAGCGGAAGGGAGTGGATCGCGAGCCGGGCTTCGTTGGGGGCGCGGCGGAAGGGCAACCAGGGAGACTCACCCACTGGGAACGACTTGTTGAGTTGGGAAGAAAGGGCGTCGAAGTACGGCGCAAAGGCGGCGGCAAGAGTGGCAGGGTCGGAGACGAGCATGGTGACCGATCCTCGGTCGTTAACCTTGGTGGTGACAGCGAGGGGAAGGATACAGTTTGCATCCCTAAGGACGCGAGCGGCGATGTCGGGGAAAGTGGCAGCATTCAGGGACGCTTGTGGGTGCTCGGAGGGGGAAGAACGAGGTGCGAAGAATCTCCTCTCGGCCGTAGGGAGTGACCTAGGTGCCTGGGTTGCAGGGGCAAGGCTACTGGCTGACGCAACTTTGTCGGCCGTGAGGGAGTTCTTAACCTTCTTGCCTTTCGAGGACCACTTTTAGGCGGCCTGGGCATACGAGGGTTGGGTCTTGGGGCCGTCAGGGGCAAGGTGGCCTGAGATGAAGGTGGTGGGGTCGGGGTACTTTCCCTCACGAAACGCGTTTGCTTCCCAGGAGTCCGGGAACTTGACCCTGTAGGCGCGGGGGTCACCATAAAAGGCGCGGGTATCCGGGTCGTACCGCGGGATGTCGGGATCGAATGAGGCGGTTGAGGGATTGGCAGGGGAGGGAGCACGTGTCTTCACCCTAGGCTGTGCTGGGAGGGGTGTGGGTCTTGTGGTGACGCCGGTCGGGGGAATGGGAGCCCGCGTGGGGGCCTGCACAGGGGGGGCGGGGGCAGCTGACACCCTTTGTGACAGGTCACGTAGGGAGGCGTTGATGGGGGAGAGCCTGCTGTCGAGCGCTGAATTGGTGGGGAGGGTTGCCACTATCGACTGGATGGTGCCTAATTGGGTTGTTATGGTGTCCAGCTGACGCGTCATGGACGCGAGAGCGTTAAGGGCAGAGCAGGAAAGGGGGACGAGGATTGTTTCGCCATCCGAGAGGCCAGAGAGCTGGTTGTCATCCAGGATAGGGAGCTGGGTGGAGGAAAGGTTTAGACGTTGACGGGTCTCCCGAACAAAATCGCGGATGTAGAGGTGAGTTTCCGAGAGGTCAGGGACAGAGGATTGCCTTGAGGAGGCTCTTGACGAGGCGCTCGAGGCGGGAAGGGGGGGAAGGTCTTCCATGGTGGAGACAGAGGATCAGGGACGCGAAGCCTGAAGGGCAGGTGAAGATAGGGGGCGAGGGGGGATCGTGCACTGAACGACGTGGAGTTGTAATTTCAATGAATGCAGATGAAGGGGGTGCGAAGCGTGGAAAACAATAGGGGGCGAAGCCACCCTTATATAGAAGGAAATCCTAGCACAGCCTTTGCCGCCTGACTCATACCCCAGTATGAGTCGCATATCCGCGTACCCAAGGAAACAATACAATTTGTCGTAAACCTTACAAAGGAAATCCCTCATAGCAACTATGTAACAAATGAAACAACACCAAAGTTATCCCAACACGTATCTCATCAGGGGACCGTGAGAGATATGGATATTTCCTTGCAGCTTCTGAATTAGTAGATTATTGAATTCTGTGACAGTGTCATTCCGAAAAGACAGGATTGCTCGATTATCGAAAGTGTTGAATAAAGTGTGACCAGTATTCATCAGCAAAAAAAACACATGCATCTGATGCGCCCTCACTGCGTCCTGACGCCAGCGACGTCGTCGCTGCGTCCTGTGCGTCCTGTGCGTCCTGAGTTCAGTTCCAGCGTCAGTACGCTTCCCGTGCGTCCTGAGTCCGTCCCCAACGCCCGCACGCCACTATTGCGTCCTGAGGTGCGCAGCAACACTCCCTTGCATCCGGACTTGACGTCCCCCCTGTTCTTCATATCCCAGCGTCCTGACGCTTTCAATTCGCGAGCCCCTTCCGGAAGCCGTCAGGATTATCATACTCCTACCCCTAGTCTCCTGGCGTGAACCATGTGCCAGCCCTGCGCCCGCCAACGTCCTGTGGCGTTTCTCGAGAGTAGTCATCACAGGCACGTTTACCTCATGTATTAATTATATATTTTCTTCATACTAGTACACACTATATATACAGCTTGCCATGGCACCCGATACACGCCTTCGCACATATCCATCATACCCCCGTTTGTATAACTAATAAATCTCGTTAAACGTCCTCAAGTCGATACAGCTGTTGACGAGCCAGCGCCGGTCTCCCTCTGGAATGAGATGAGCCAGGCCGAGAATTGTCGCTATGTCAACCAATGTAAACTCTCGCGCATCTTCTCTCAGCTGAACCGTAACAAGACTGTGTATATCAGAGGGCCGGCCTGAGTTCACAGGGCTCAACATCTGAATGCCTGCCAACCGCCGCACAGTGTCTTGGCTGCAGGCCCTGATTTTAAAGAGCGCCACGAGCTTTGCCGGGAGACGACCCCTCAGCGCACCATACATCTCCTCGCTTCCGGCCTGTACCCAAACCCAATCATTCCGACTTTCTTGATTCCGAAATCGGTGAGTTCCTGTGCATCGTGCCCGATGGATGTCGTAAACATCGGTTTCCTGGAATGCCAACACCGGAATTTCGAGTTGCGTTAGTAGTTCAACAGGAAGTAGTTGGAGTATTGCTGGTTCTTCGGGAAGGCGGCGTTCAGTGGGCAGGTTGTGTCGGCTGTATCGAATCAATTCCAAACAGATCCGGTCAAGAGAGATTCCTAACACCTTGCAAAAATCAAGGACGTCGGACACGTCGTCACGACGACCTTTCAAGATCCTTCCACGAGGGGCCGGCGTAGACACCGTACTCGTTGTTTTATCTAAATAGCCCAGGACGTCGTCACCGAGATTGGCTCCGCGACATCGGAGCGAATTCAGGTTTGAAAGTCTCATTCGGATTGCATGCTGACGACCGTAGCTGTGAAGAATTTGTCGCTCGACATCGTTCTTATTCGAGGGTCTCCATCCGTCCTTGATCTGTTCCTTATGCGCGAGCTCTCCGAACTCGGTGGAATACATTGGGATATTGCCAAACTGGCGTATATGATCAGAGAAGTGACTTAGCAGATGCATCTTAACAAAGTTGAAATGGGATTCCGTATGGATCATGTCCATACGGAGCTCGTTCTCCTCATCCCGATCCTCTTCGAGGCGCCGGCGCCGCTTGGACGGTGCCACTCGCATGTTGCTCTGGGCTCGCTGATGTCGTAGCTCCTTTCGCTGCTTGTCAACCTTGGCCCGTGTTCGTTTAGAAACTCGAAACTCCAAGAAGATATCTTTCATCCTGTGAAACCGGTCGAGATATTCCTCCATATAGGCTATCGTCTCGTGGGTGTGGCTTCGGTATTGCGCCATCATATTGAAGTCGACCAGTGCCCGGACACAGTCTAGAGCATGTTTGAAAGGTATTACTTCCCGGCGGTCGGGCTGGCGCAGTGCTACGGCGAGAACCCCCAAAAGACACCGCCCAAGGTTCCTCATCTCTTTTCCTTGCCACTGCGTGACCTCGCGATAGCCCTTTTTGGGCACAAAAAACCCCGGGTATGGCGGTAGCGCCTTCCAGGTGTCGTCAAAGGCCTGGAGCCGGGCGTGTTTCTTGAGAAAGCCCGAGATCCAGTCCATCAAGTGCTTGAATAACCCAAGATAAACTGTATGAAGCAACTCTGGCTTGTGCAGACCAGGCGCCGAAACCCGGTGAAGCCCGTGAAACACGTTTTTCTCAAGATCGATACCAAGAGTTTCAAACATGGTGCGGGAGTCGTCACTGGCAGATTCACGCTCGCAACGTTCATATCTTGCATAATCTCGGGCCCGGTGGCTGTTGGCGTCGGTTCCTAATTCTCCTGGAAGCACCTCGCATTTAGGACAACCATTCGATTTTATCCCGTGAAGCGCAACGTTTTCCATATGGTCAGCAATCCACGCGGACAATATTGGAAAGCATCTCCGCACTTTCCCGTCGGCACAGTCAATATTGACGCCCTCCAGCGCCGCGTTCTGCAAGGGCTCAAACAGGAGTTCGAAGACGCCTCGCAGTGTGTCGGCATTAATTTGCCTCTGCAAGTGGTCTGCGGAGGACTTTGTAAGTTTGGGGGGAACCGGCAATAGCGCAAGAAGGAGAACTGCAAAGGATCCGGGTCTATTACGCAGGGTTGCTGGAAGATTTCCGAGAGTCAAATAGACCGGCCATGCCTTCTTGTCACCCGAAAAGTTGCTCAGATGCGTCTAATCCGACATCCCAATGATTGGAACAACAGTTGCGCCCGATGGATGTGTCTCCTATAATCAGTTAGTCAGCGCTCCCAGGAAAGAGATCGAGAAACTCTACTTGAATGTCCCACCACCAGTCTGCTGTATGCATCTCGGCATATACCCGTTGTCCTGTATGATCGTATTCACGCCGTGGTGCGTAAACAAAGTTATCTCGGTAGGCTATCTGGCGAAGGAGATATCTGACACAATCTAGGACGTTGCGATAGAAGAATGATAAAGTTCTCTTTCCGTCCTCTACCTGTCCTTCAAACCATTGTAGATATCGACTGTACGGATCCAATTCCCGGAGGTGCTTCTCGAGCGTGTGCATAGAGCCATAGCCGACAGACTCAGAATTGCCTAGGCCACTCGCGAAGTATTCGTTGATTTGTGACTTCGGTACTTTACTCTCAAGGAGCCAAGAGGCAAGCCTGAACCCTTGCCCGCTGGGGAATGGTGCCCATGGGTCGTCGCACAGATTACTGATTTCTTGCTCGAACCCGTTCACGTCCCCAAT
>Ga0307517_10006981_pt1 | contig 16587 bp, 11 predicted proteins | sample 23_EM_MG_FD_194515 | JGI IMG/M metagenome (GOLD analysis project Ga0307517, IMG submission 194515) | Populus trichocarpa ectomycorrhiza microbial communities from riparian zone in the Pacific Northwest, United States - 23_EM | ecosystem: Host-associated > Plants > Roots > Unclassified | place... | reverse complement strand
GTCAGTTCTTTGACATATGATTTTGTTGATTTGTCGCCATAAAGATTAATGGAGTCTGAACACGATGTTAGGGAAGTTGGATTCCTTTTTCCAAGGCAGACGTTTCTGTTCAAAGGTCATAATCTTTCCCAAATCCAGGCTTTAACTTGGACCAGCTTTGTGACTTCCATGGGAACGAAAGGTGATCATGGAACATTCCATATATTACTATACATTGTCTACGACAAAGAAAACGAAAGATAGGTGGGGATATGGTTTTCCTGAGTCTGGTCTCCAAATTTATGTTATCTGGACAGTTGAAGACCACGGATGTCCGAATGGAATAGCGTGGCTGAGGGAAAATCTAGATTAAATTTCGAATTGAAAGAAGACTCGGATTTTTCACTAAAAAAAAGATAGACAGATTGCGAGTTTTCCAATAGATAGAATTTTATAGTGTTTAAAAGGTAATTAATTTTTATAAAAAAAAACTTGATTCACTTATTTTTTTAAAAAAATAAAAAAGAGAAACAAAAGAGAAAAATCACATGTATGAGTATTCTTATCGTTTTTCATCGTGGGTTTTATTTTATTTTATTATGGTTTTTTTTAATTTAGAAAATAATTAATAGAATATTACTAGTTATTTCCTAACTATAATAAAATTTTCTCCATAATTACTAGTGTTTAAAATAATTGACTGATAAGAAAAGAGAAAATTATACTTAATTCTATAAAAAAAAATGACTAGAATATATTTCCAGTTAAAATATTATTTTTTATATTTTTCTCTATTTCTTATATTTATTTGTCAATATTGCAAGTATAGTATATTCAAATCATAGAATTTCTTCAATTGAATAATTAAAATCAACTTTATTCTCTAGTGCTGGGGTAAAAAATCAGCATGCTTGATGAAATAATGCTAGATGGTAATCCTTTTTGTTAGTGACATTGAACTTGCATTTGTTTGTACTTGAGTAGATTAGAGAGGTGGTGTAGAAGTCAAGGAAAAAACTTGAACGTTGAAAATCAAAAGTCAACTTTTAGTTTGTTGAAAAAAACTTTACTCACAAAATAACTAAAATTATTGTATCATGCATGATGCAATATTTGTGCTGAATTTTCAATTTTAACTTTAATTGTTAACTCTAGAACATGTCATTATTGTAGACTAGTAGTAGTTTTTAGAAATACGGTTGAAATTGTAAATTGTATTTTTTAAAAATTTAGTTTTTTATTTAAAATTTATTTTTTTATATTTTTATATTATTTTGATATGTTGATGTCAAAAATAATTTTTAAAAAATAAAAAAATATATTTTGATATATTTACGAGCAAAAATTATTTTGAGCCATAATTTCTACCACATTTCTTAACACTATTTTAATTCACACCAGATGAGGAGATGTTTAGGAGTGTAGTTGCGATTGATTTTCAAAGTGTTTTTTATTCGGGAAAATATCAAAATAATATTTTTTTTATTTTTTAAAATTTATTTTTAACATCAGCGCATTAAAATTATCTGAAAACATCAAAAAATATTAATTTAAAATTAAAAAATTAAAAAAATTAAAAAATTAAAATTTTTTTATAATATTTTTAAAATACAAAAATAAACAGTACCCAAATGTAAGTTCATTTGCAACTTTGCAAAACCACCAATACAAGAAATAGCTTAAACTGGGTGTGTACCAATTAATTAATCAAGAAAATCAGTACTTAATATTATACAATTATAGAAGCCATTTTTTATTTAGATATGGTTGCAACTTGCAAGAGTTGACAAGCCAAGCCACTGTTAATTAAAAAAAAAAGAAAAAAAAAAAGGCATGCTTGTTGAGTTGCCTTTCCATGTGAATTTGTGTCTTGATGGGGCAATCAGCAAGCATTTTCGTTCTCTATTAATTTAGGTATTAATTACTGTTGCTAGGAAACATCGAAGAAAGAATGGATGACGAGTGCTTGAATTGATGCACCAGTAATATTTATTCCTCGACGAAGGCACATTAGATTAGACTATCTTGACATCGCCCAGGAAAGTTGATGCACGGAACGCGTTCCGAAGCGAGATGATGGAATCTCTGCCCACATTTCTTCAAGACTGCCTCGGTACTCCCACTTGCACAGATTCTTCAGTGTACAAGCTGCTTTTTTTTTCCTTTTTCAATAGATTGTAAAGGGATAGGAGTGCTTTTGTTTTGTTTGGTGACTTGGACCCCAGCTATAACTAAAAAAGAGGACACCTTGAGATCAGGGCAATGCCATGAATAGTCAGAGAGCGTAACTGCAATTGTGGTCCAACCATGGCGGCCCTGCTACGAATCTCAGCGCCCATTGTTTGACTGCAACTGGGGCTTAGACAAGTCTCGATGCCTACATGCACATTCCTTCTCACAACTCAACGATCCTCGAGACTTCTTGACCACCGTACGTCGTCGTTGAAGAATCATATTCTTGATCTAGAAGAAGGAAGATCAATACCTTGTATAATACATCTTTCATATGGTACTTTGGTAGCCCTCTGATGCTGGTATGATGCCATGATACAATCATTGACATAAATCTGTAGCAGAATTTGGGCCACAAAGTAAAAAATGCTTTCGGCCGATATGTAACGTTTGTTGAGCTACATGTGATATATTTGACCCTTGTATTTAATGACTTCACCTAACCAAGAATCCATTACCATACAGGACTTTCATTGAAATTGCCGATCACATGTTGGAGCTGGCGATCTTGAAATTGATCAATTGTTCGAAGTTAACCAATATTTTATTGGTATTTACTAAGAAAATACTAGATAAAAAAACACATGGTTATAATTTTTTAAAATTTTTAGTAGCCTTGTGCATGTTTGGACTTGATGCACTGCTAGATCTAGTCGTAACTGGATTATTATATTTTTTCTATTTAAAAAAATATTTATTTAAATTTTTTAGAGTTTTACATCCATCAAAAAATCTTTTGAATGTACTAGTTACAAGTCATATTGATCTACTAAGCATCAAGAACAAGCTATTAACTAGCTAGATTAAAAAAACTAGATAAAATTATTAGGATTAATTGATTAATTAATTATTAAGTATAGAAGTCGTCTTCATCGGTTAATTGGACTTTTAGTATATCATCATATATATAAAATCAGAAAAAATCAAAATCACACTAATGTTGTGCGTGGAAATATCACATGGGTTATGTAAAGTTGTCATGGTTGCATATTTTGCCTACAAGCTTAATATTCTAATGGAAATGAGATCAATATGGCAGTCCATGCAGCCAAAGAACTGGAATGTGTGGCAATTGATTAGGAATTTAGTAGTGGATTAATCGAGTTTTCTTTTGATAACAAAGAATATCTTTTACCTAATTTGTATAGCTTTTAACTAATTTAGCAGTGGATTAATCTAATCAAAATTAAATATCCTTTATAAACCATAGTTGTTAAATTTGGTTTAGCCTAACAATTTGACATGGTGATTTAAAACTTGATTTAGTCCTGGATTTATTTTGATATAACGAGTTGACACATGATTTATTTAACCTAATCGAACTCGATTTAAATATGATCAAACTTAGTAGATTCAAACTATAAAATAAAAAAATAAAATAATATTATTTTAAATAAAATAATAAATTCAGATAGATTTAATGACTCACAAGTTAACCCGATAACTCAATAACCTAAATCCCAAATCAAATGAGAGTATCGTTTAGTCCAAAAACACTATGCTATAAACAATTTTAAAAGATAAACGTCTAACTTTTTTTTTCCTTTTCGTATGATTAGAAAGAGAGATTATAACATGGGATCTTATTTTTTAAGAGGAGGAACAACTTTATATGAGAAGATCCCAGCCTCCACTTCAAAGTTTGGCAATACAAAAAAAAAAAAAAACTTTCATTAAGAAAGGAAAAAATAAAAATGTAGTGGTTCTTAATGGATGCAAAACATAAATACAGAGATAAATTTATCTCAAATTTATAGTTATTAGTTTTGTTATCGTTTTTCTTCTTCCAAATTCTCTCTGGTTTGAATTAATTATTATTATATATGTTAATATAAATGTGAGAAAAATTAATATCAAGTCAAATCCTAATTAAAAAACACTCATCACATAATTACTGATCACTAAAAAACATTAATTAAAATATAATTATATATTATTTTCTAATATATTCTCTTAAATAAAAATCTTTTAAGTTTGAAATTTACATAAATTTACATTATCTTATACTATTAATTAAAAATTAAATAAAAATAATAAAATTTAAATTCATAACAGTCAACAAAACTTTAATATAATATTAAAAAATAATTTACTCCAATAACTTAATCTCTCACATAAAATTTTTAAATATAATTTTATATTATTCTCTCATTAACAAATTCTTTCATCAAAACAATTATTTCTTTCTCTGGAAACTTCTAAGCAAACACACTTGTCCACGCGGGCTCACCATGTCTGACCAAATCCCTTGCATTACCATCACAATCAAAGCACTGGACCCCACAACTCTTTGATAGTCTTCCTCTCTTGTTCTACACGGCACTTTCTCCTTTAACGCCCAGCATGCTCCTTCCCTCCTTCATTTATAAACCCCATCATAGCCATAACCCTTTCTCTCCATTTCCGTTCTTCACCCCGTGCCCTACCTGGCGCACTCTCAAAAACATAAAAACCCTCGAACAGAACTGAACTTAACTATACCACTTCCTGTCTGATCATCACTATTTTTTGTAAGGTTGTTTGATTTCTTCTGCATGTACACCATGGATTCTTACAGGTTCACACACATGATCCTCCCCCTCTTAGTTCTCTTCATCTTGTCAACACCTCATGGTGTCGTTTCCCAAACCACCAACACGAACGACGGGCAGCCGTACAACTACGCGCGGGTGACTCCATCGATGGCCATAATCATTGTCGTTTTGATAGCCGTACTCTTCATCATGGGGTTCTTTTCAATCTACATCCGCCATTGCAACGAAGCCAACGGCAACGGGAGTATCCGGCCGCTGGGTATGGGCGGACTCTCTCGACGGGTCGCCGCCTCGCGTGGGCTTGATCCTGCCGTTATCGAGACGTTTCCCACGTTAATTTACTCGGTCGTGAAAGGCTTGAAGATTGGTAAAGGCGCGTTAGAATGCGCCGTTTGTTTAAACGAATTTGAAGAGGATGAAACGCTGCGTTTGATTCCTAATTGTGACCACGTGTTCCATCCTGATTGCATCGGTGCTTGGTTGGAGTCTCACACTACCTGTCCTGTCTGCAGAGCTGATTTGACCAAGCCAGCTGACTCGGTCCCTCAACTCGGTGAGTCGCACGACCCCGAGCTGGACCTGGAGGCCCAAAATGGGGCAGTGATGGACGAGCCAGAAAATGGGAATGCTAATGTGGAAGTGGTTGGACCGGAGCCTGAGGTTATGGGTGCGAGTGTGGTTAAAACTTTGAACAGGAACCGGACACGTGGGTCGAGATCGGGTAGGCCATTGAGGTTTACTAGGTCACATTCGACCGGACATTCTGTGGTTCAACCAGGAGAGAATACCGATCGGTTTACTTTGAGATTGCCGGTTGAGGTTAGGAAACAAGTGATGAACCGGAAGTTGAACCGGGCGATGAGCATGGTGGTGTTGTCCAGACAAGGAAGTTCAGTGAAGGGGAACAAGAACGGAGTTGGTGAAGGGAGTCCTAGGAAGGTGTTAAATTATAAGCGACTTGAGAAACTGGACCAAGAAGCAAGGTCGGACCGGTGGGTTTTTAGTCGGAACCCGTCATTGCTAGCAAGAGCGTCGTCATTCCTATCGAGAGCTTCGTCATCGGTTAGGTCACCAAAAGTGGCTGCTAATGGCAACCAAGGGGATTCATCTAGACAGGTTGGACCGAATGCGGGTGAATCGAGCAGACCGCTGGTTTAGTAGGGCAGTCCTGTTTGCCCACTTTTTTTTATATATATATTTTTTATTTGTTTTTTATAAATTGTGTAATATAATATAGGATCGTCAAAATGGAAGAGGTCAAGTCAAATTGAGATAACGACCCTCTAATTTTTTTTATATTTTTTTTCCAATTTGTAAGTTAAAAATCCATGGGATTTTTGCCAAAGAATCAAAGCGATATTGCTTGCTGGTTTAGACTTTGCCATGATTTAGTTACTAGACATTTCGTGGAAGGACCCTCCCAGTTTTAGGCAATGGTCATTCCCCTTTTTTTCAGCAATTTTGTGCCCATAAGCAAATGCAATTTCAGACTACATTAAAAGACTTAACCTACCAAGTCAACTCTGTAGCCTGGTAGCTCGAGATTTAAACTAAGTCATAACAATATTGTTTCAAGATCTTGTTTTAACAAAAAAATTCAAAACTTAAATCGACAGGGTTAATTCATTTGATTTACTATCCGAATCTTGAATTGGGTTTTGCAGGCATTAGATTTATGAGTGATTTTTACAAATAATCCCATATCTGATCCCATGATCTCTCACCTGCTTTTATCTTGCAATTTTTTTTAGATTAATATAGGTGTTCGGGTTAGCTTGCGTGTATCTCGATTAATTTTATGGTCTCTGAAGTTAGCGATCATATAAACCTACAGTGATCCTGAAATGAAATTTATAAAAATTAAACTTGTAATCTTTGAAGGATAAACTCAAAGATTTACCAGTTAATTATCTTGCAAATCTTTAAAGAATCTAATTGGTGTTGTTTTCATGAATTGGGGTTGGAGAAAATGGATAGATGGTCAGAGAATTCATGGCACCAGAACTTAGCTAAGGGATATTAATATCGAACAAGGACCAAGCATGCTGAATTCTGAAGAGTCATAATTTGTCCATTTCATTTCCCAGAAGTAATAATATTTTGATCCAATTAAAGGAACTGGAATTTCAGAAGTTCATAAATATGCTTGGTCCTTGTTCGGTATCACTTTCCCTTTGCTAAGTTTCGAGCATCTCAGCCTCTTATAAAAAATGACTAAAGTTATCAAATCTCTGAGCCCACAAGAGCTCCAGCGACTTGGTCAGCCATTTGTGGGATACTACCCAGGTCAAATGGCCAGTCTTCTAGAAATATAGAAAGTCTTTCTAAGCTCTATAACGGTCAATCTGGGGCTGTGATCATGGAGATTATAAGCATTTGCAATTGCCATTGATAAGGAACAGTGACTAATTTGTTTTGCTGCCTAATGTTTGTGCAATGAACCTAAGTTGTTTGTGACTTGAGACTGCTGCATTGCTTCTTGGCACTGAGAAAGTTTGGTGATCAGACTCTTTTTCTGTGTTTTTTTTCACTAAACAGCTTTATCTTTGATTTCAAAGAATCAATCATTATGCCAATATTCTTCACTCTTGAAGCAATTCCTATGGAGTTTTGCATTTCCTTTTAGCCAAATTGAATTCATAATGCATCCCTCGGTGGTCTAAACTTTAGAAAAGAAGAGTTTTCTTTAGCATCAAATTAAGTACCACCTTAACAAATCGAGCATGAGTCTTTTGAATAATATAAGTATATACATATTAATGATAATATCTAAAATCATACTAATTTAAATATGTATATGATGAAACTATTGTGATATAAATTCTAAGTTCAAGTCTCCGAAGATTTTCTCTTTTAAGTTTCGTTTAATTTGATAGTATGACCAACTGTGCGATCAAATTCCATTTTAATTTTTTATTTTGTTTCATTGTTTTTGTTTTATTGCATGCAATAGGATATTTAAAACCTTTACACATTAAGCATGCATGGTAATGAGTCTATTTATTTTTGTGTTTCATAAACATTTTTTTAAAAATATTGAATTTTTTTATGTTTTTTTTTATTTTAAATCAATATTTTTTTTATATTTTTAAATTATTTTGATGTATTGATATTAAAAATAATTTTTTAAAAATCAAAAATATTATTTTAATATATTTTTAAATAAAAAATATACTTTAATAAACAACAAAATCATACTCTTAAACACCCCCAAAAACATCGTTTGTAATGTCTTGCATCCGCAAATTGACTGTTCCCTCCCGTTGGTCACTAGAATTCCTGCTAAAACAGAGCTGCCGATCACTCAAGGCAGGCCAGTTAAAGTCACCTATCAACGACATGTCGGCTGTTTGGATCAACTAAGCCTAGAACTCAGGCCTAGAAACTGTGGGCTTAGAATCTAATTGTAGAGCCCAATGTCCTGGTTTTTAGGCCTAGTCTATCATTCTATGGCAAAATTCTCTTTCTTGTTTAAATTTTCCCGAGAAACAAACAATCGGTAATCAAAGATGGAGAGAGAAGAAAGAGGAGAAGAGCAAAACACAAATTCATCAAACCAAAACAAAAAAGTACTAATACAAATACCATCCTACCAAGAAGTAATTGAAAGCTCACAAGTTAAACCTACACAAACACAAGAATCATCATTATTTAAGCCATCACAAACTTTCTCTCAAGCTTTCTCCTTTATTAAAAACTCTGAATTCTACTCTCCTCCTCCTCCTCCACCTTCAAAATCTGAACATGGGCCTAGTAGTTCTGCAACCACGAGGTACTTTATATTAATGGGTTTTCTTTTGTTTTCTGTTCTGGGATTGGTCTTTTTAATTTTGAGGAGACTTTTTGTGATAAAGTTTTTATTTTTGGATGAAAACAGTGAAAAGGTTTCACCATCTCCATTGGCATCAGCTCCTGCTGCTTCTTTTGGTGGTGGAGTGGCTTCATCTTCAGTGCAAAATAATCAGAGTCGCAATGCTATTCTTGTTAGTCATAGACAGGTTAAGGTTTACTTATGTTTTAAGACATTTTTATAAATTTCGGTTGCAATATTGGCATGGGAATTATCCAAGTTTTTAAAAGCTTGTCTTTGGAAGTCATGCATTAGCTTTTTTATTCGTTCTTGGTTATTTTAGTACTCCTGTTTTCCTGTACAATTATTTTTTTGAACAATAATTGTGTCTCAAGTTTCGTGCTTTACTGAGTTTCATAGTGAGTGATGATTTAGATTTTGTTGAATTGTACTTCCATAGATTGGCCTGAATTTAAATTTGCCTAGTCATTGCGCAGAAGGGAAACCCCTTGCTTAAACATATTAGGAATGTAAAGTGGGCTTTTGCGGATGTTGTTTGTGACTATTTGCTTGGACAGAGCTCATGTGCTCTTTATCTAAGGTTCGACCTTCCTCTCCTTCTGTCCTGTTTCTCATTGCAAATGTATGAATTTGAGTTCTTGGCTGCTTTTTAATTATTTGATTTTTAACTTGTTACTATACTGGTTTGAAGGTAAAGCTAGAAAATTGTTCTTATTCTTTAAAATAGCTGCCTTGATGATGCTGATTTTTATTATTCTCCATACTGACGTAAGTACTGAGATCTAGTCTAGTTCCCAAGTTAGTTACAGATTTTCTATAGGCTTTACTCTTTTGATATCTATATCCCATTTACCATTTTCAAGTGTGAGATAGACAACAACACCAGAATATATTCTTGAGCATAACCAAATTTGTAACTCTATTAACCATTAATGTATTGCATGTCTTCGTCATTGTTTATTCCTACCACAAGCTAACTTTGAGAATTTGCAATTGGATGATTTGATGCAGTCTTCGATATCATTTACTCCATCCAGACTACCTATATTACCGTATAAGAGAGCTACAAAAGAACTGCAAGCTTCGTGTTGTTCTATGCCATGTTGATGTGGTAAGCTGCTCTTTCCATGCAATGAGTTTCTCATGCCTTCTACAGCCATTACTCTGCTTATTTAATATGCAAAACAAAGCCTGGTTTCCACCAGGAAAGTGAACTGTGGCAGTTTGTTGCATGTATTAAAGAGTTCAACACCGACCATTGTTCTCATTGATTTCAGGAGGATGTAGTTAAGCCTTTACTTGAAGTCACAAAAACAGCTCTGCTTCATGATTGTACACTATTATGTGCTTGGAGGTATGCTGCATATCCCAATGCAAATGGGTTATATTTTAAATAGTCTTTATACTCACTGTGTCTGAGGCTACTCATGTTTCCATTGATCTTTCCTTGTGTTTCGTATCTAGTGAGATTGTACAGAATTTATAATGGTTTGCTCTACTTATTTTTCTTTCTTTATATCTGCAACTTAATTTTGTTGACTTCGTTAATAGAGTTGGACCAATATTGCAAGTGGACTTGTCCTCTTGCAGTAAGGGCCTTGAAATGATTGTCCTTGACGAACTTGTTTGGTATTGTTTTTTCTAGCTTGGAGGAATGTGGTCGCTACTTGGAGACTATAAAAATGTATGAAAACAAGCCTGCAGACCTTATTCAGGGCCAAATGGATACTGACTATTCATCTCGGGTAACAACCTGTTATTGGTCTCCTATCAGCAATCAATCAATGAATTTGAACAAAGTTGCTTAAATCATTTAGTATTCACTCTTTGAACTGGTTAAACTGAATATCTTTTTTTTAATGCAGCTACACCATGCTCTCACAACTGTTCGACGTGTTAACAAGACAGATGTGGTAACACTTGGATCTACATTTGGGGTATGCTATTGATCTTGCCCTAGATAGTATGTGGCTAGTTGTTTATTTTGCTCTGGATAGTATGTGCTAGTTGTTTATTTGTTAGTCTATATTCCTCTGTTAGCTGATTTTCCTCCTTTTGCAGTCTCTTTCTAATATCATGGATGCATCCATGGAAGATCTAGCTCGTTGCCCTGGAATAGGAGAGCGCAAGGTATATCATGGGTTCTTGTATTATGTTATCTTGAGGCTCATAACCCTTAATATTCTTCAATTGATTGTAGACAAGACTGTTGTTGGCTAGCAACTTTTAGTGAAGCATTAAATGTTTGATTGGTTTTAATTGTTACTCTTATGTGCATCCATTTATTTGATGGATCAGGTGAAACGCTTGTATGATACTTTTCATGAACCATTCAAGCGTGTAGTTTCAAGCCACCCTGTTGTTCCACAAACCCCAGTCCAGAAAGACACTGAACCTTCCTCAGTCGATGAGGTTGCAGAAATGGAGATGGAGGAAGCAAATGCAAACAAACGTAGGAAGAAAGAACCAGAATTAACTGTCAAGTCAGCCCTATCTTCTGCATTTGCAAAGTGTGCTACTAATAAATTGGGTAATAAGAAATTCCAAAGAGAAAAGGTTGGAGAAACAAGTACTGCCATTGACTCGGAAGCTGAAACTAGGAAAACCTCCGGTTAAGGGGCTGCAAATTAATCCTCACTTCTAACATCGGTTTCCTTGAGATGGGAAATATTTATTTGTTCGTGTCATTGGAAAGATGTTCAAGTACATGAATTTTGGCAGCACTACATTCTTATCTCATGCACCAGAAAGAGTCTTCTTTCCGCTGCATATCAGGTGTTATGTTAACATTCTTAAGTCTTAACCTACCTACTTCCATCTGATGATTTTGTTCAGGGGATTAGAAACTCTTCAGGTTAAAGTGTAGCCTCATCTGTATTTATGTAGAGTGCTTAGAATTAGAATGATTCTATACCTGTTTACAATTGACTTCCTTTCTCCAAAAAAAGAGAGTTAGTACACCTTTTCTTTAAGCTGCAAAATGACCACAGGTGAAATGTTCACGTAACAATTTCCCTTGAATGGCACCCGCAAAATGGATACAAAAAACTGCCAAGTATTTCTTTCTAAGTTTTTATCAGGAGAATACTATTTTAGTTTCTGCTTTCAAGGCCCCCTTGTGCAGTTTTGGTGGTCCTGTAAAAGGTGGTTGGAATAAAATTATTGTAGTTCATTTCCATCTCAGCAGGAACAGGCTACAAGCACGTCTGTATTGATATTGGAGGGCATGCAGGTTTTAATTGAATTGTATGGAGGATAAAAGAGCAGGAAGTCGTTTCTCTGAAGTTATTTATTGGCATGAAACCAGGATCCATACTAGTAGAAGCAAATCTGGATATGATAAATAGTGCATTGACAGCCTTAGACGTTCTTTCTCGATTTTTGCGAAGATGGAAGGTCAATTGCTGAACATATAGTACAGTTTTGGCCTGTATCCGGGACAATGACCTTGGAGGTAAATGTTCAATGAAGTTAATGCATATCATACATGGTTATCAAAGCTGCCGTGCCTAGTAGGTCGATCATGTGACTTGTTTTTTTTCTTTTTTTTGAATATGGCCAATGACCGTGCAAGTTTATCCACAACTCAAGTTATCTTATCATCATCTTTTATTTTTCTAAAAAGACATTTCAGTTTTATTTTAAAAAAAATTGTTTAAACCATCATTGTTTTATTAAAAAAAAATCTAATAAACTCGGGTTAATTTAACAACTTATGGATAGACTTACTCAACTCGTAAACCATACTTTGAATCGAGTCACTGGCCTGACCGGATCTTATAATTATGATAATACATACACAAGTTTAATTTGTTTTACTTTTCCATTAAGCTTCAATTTAGAACATTGCTTTAACTAATGCACATGGAATTATGAAAATGATGGACCAATGTAACATTGAACTTTGCTGCTAACTTTATGAACAAGTTCGTTAACATTACCATACAATGGTAACGGCAAGTCCTTGCCATACTTCTAGGCAGCTCAGCCCTTTGAGCATTCTCCTCTAGTGCCCCTTTGGCTTCCATTTAAGACACTCACATGGGAGCTTTAATGGTGGTGCCACCCCATTTTTGTTCTGTCTGAACTTTTTTTAGTAGGCTACATAACACTTTTCACTTGCTTGCGATTTTTTCACACTATGGCCACCCTGTTTCTCTCCCAACGCTCGTGTCCTCTGCCAACTTCCATAAATCTAGACTAGTTGGGTCCAGAGGAACGAACATCCACTGGCATCATTATTTAACCAAAAGCAGCATGTCAGTTTGTTAAAACTTCCTCTATTCACTACAATCTGTATGATGTATCACAGTTTTTACCTTTACAATGAATAGCCTTGCTTGAAGAACTTGAGTGGTTTCTATATCACTTCATATCATACTGATTACTCATCTTAAGTTTTAAATTGCTTATTTGCTGGATCAAACTGAATTTATAAAAAAAACTGGAAAAAATTTTAAAAAATTAAAATAATGTCATTTTAGACAAAAATTTAAAAAATAAAACTTCTTGTAGTTGATCAAATCAAATCTCACATGAATTTGGTCAAATTAACTAGATTGCAGGTTGACTAGCTAAACCATCTAGGTTTGACCAAGTCAATTTTTAAATTGATTTGAAACGAAATATGGATTAATAAGTTACTAAATTGGACCAAATTTAATAATATTCCATATCAATTATGGTGTATCATGATCATGCAACGTAGTTTACTGCATAGAGAATGATGGACATGCTTACGAGATTATAATCGAAATGTAGGATAAATTCTTTTGAACCTTAACTTGAAACTTGTTCTTAACTGCTTTGCAAGGTGATTAGCACCACACTACATGCCTATTGGTGACTTCAAAATGCCTGACAAAATATCAATTTCCAAATTCCTAGCTTTGATTTTTGACACAAGCTAGTAACAGTGTCTTTTATTATCAATCTTTGTTACAACAAAATCTACATAGGCCTTGGACTGCACAACATCTGATTCACAAATCTAGAGGAACAAGAGGAAGATACGGAAGAGAGGTTCTTGACCAGAGGGATTAGAGACTGCACAACATCTGTCATGAGAGGCCTATAATCTGCTTCTGGTTGCACACACACAGCTGCAATAGCAGCCACCTGTGAAAAGGCAACATAGTGCACAAATTTAGTTGGAAATTTTAGGTTTAAGGATACATCCAGATGCTAATAGTATAGAACTGAAAGGTAACCTGGATCAAGTCCTTCTTTGAATACTGGTCTTTCATGGCTGGATCAACCATTTCCACTATCTTATCTCTGTTGGTTAGCCTTGGAAGAGCCTGCGAATTCATATAATCACAGGAGGTCAAGGGTTTGTAGCTAACAACCTCCTTACTAGTTAGCTCTCACAGTTTATGGTATGAATTAAAAACATATTCTAGCTAGTAGATTTTTTGACAATGGAGTAATGGAGTGGCACACTAACCCAGGAGACAAGGACATGTTCACCAGAGGGCTGCTTGGTATCAACAGGTTTACGGCCAGTTAAGAGCTGTAAAAGAACAACTCCATAGCTGTATACATCTGATTTTGTGGTGAGCTTACCTGTTGAAGCATACCTAAATATGGCAGAAAATGATCAGCATTGATATGACAATTGACTTTGCATTGATATGGTTTGCTCATTAAAAATGAGATACAGGATAGATGATGGATCACTCACTCTGGTGCTAGATAACCAGTGGTACTCGGCAAACACGTCGAATTTCGAGCATTGATCCTTTCCGAGCCCATCTTAGCCGATCCGAAATCTGAAACCTTAGCCCGAAAATTTTGGTCTAGTAAAATGTTACTACACTTGAAGTCACGATGGATTACTGCTGGGATTGTGAGCTCATGAAGGAACTCCAGGGCCCTTGCACAATCAAGGGCAATTCTCAATCGTGTCCCCCAATCCAACGGTCGATATTGCTTGTGATGGAGATGGTGTTGAAGAGTCCCATTAGGCATAAATTCAAATACTAGGAGCCTGTGGTTCCGGTCAGCACAATAACCAAGTAGCTCCACCAAGTATGGTGAGTGCAACCTGCTTAGCAAATCCACCTGCAATATGGAGATAGAAAATGACACTACGTATCACACCCATGTGTAAGGTTTCTTAGCATTCAACACAAAAGAGTAGGTGCCTTGACAGATAGAAATATTTATGCATGTATTTCAAATTCAACTAGCAACATTTCACTTAAATATCTATCATTGACATTGCAATCCCATTTGAGTATTTGAGGTTGACTTTAAGCCTCTTAGGCTATTAAACTTCTATAGCAATATAGAGACTAGGAACCAAGAAAATAACAAATCAAGAAGAGGGGCCTAATGGGGCAAAAAGCTCTTAAAAGAAGTCACTTGCCTCTATCCTGAATGCACGCTCTCCTTGCTTCCCTGCTCTATGGAGCATCTTAATTGCTGCCACAGTTCCATCACTTAGGGTACCTCTATACACCACTCCATACCCTTCATTCAATGTCACATTTGCTTCACTGAATTTGTTTGTGGCGATTTCAAGCTCCTTGTACGTGAAAACCTGGACTCCTTTGTATTTGCCTGGAGGCTTATGGCCCATATTGCTTCCATATAGACATCCACCCTTAACATCTGATATATTCCCAAAGACTGTAAATTTCCACACCAGTAAAAATTTGCATGGATTATGTAATTTAAAATTTCAGGTGATTGGATCTAAATACACTGGTTTTGAAAATTAGATGTTGAAAATTTACATTCCAAACACAATTCTTTTTAGATTGAGAAATGAATAAAGATCACAAGAACTTTGACATGGGACAATTACCTGGGCTTGGAGTGAATCTTAAGGTGGTATGAGCAATGAACTTGCTAGTGTTGCAACTGCTAAAGTCTCTACAGTTGCCTCCATCTTTGGAATATTTGTATCTTCTAAGCATTGCTATAATCAGAAAGATAGTGAGAACTACAACAACAGAAATGGATGATACGATGATTATAAGAATAGAGGTGGAAGAGAGGGTGCCAATGCCATGATGGTGATCATGGATTTGAGATTGCAAGCTATGATGCTTATTGGTATGGTTTCCATGTGACTTTGCAGGGTCATCAGTGGTGCTAGGTTCCATGAGCACAAAGAGCAAGGAAGAAAAATGACTATGTGAGAGATAGAGAGATGGGAATGATAATGTGAGGTGCAAGAACGTATAAAAGAGGATTAATTCTCCCTTCCTAGGGATGTCACATTGCCTATGCTGTCAGAAAACTCCACTCTATTTCTCTCTCTCTTGCTCGTGGGTAATGTAGGTGTTTTGTGTACTTCGTTTGTCTTTTCTCCTGTTTTTTCTAAGGAGTGGTCATTGTCATTGTAGAAAAGATTAGAAACTTTTGCACCATTTTTACTTCTGTACTCAAATCATATCATTTGCTCAGTCTATGTATATTTACAGAGTGACTTCAAACATTCAGTCCTCTCAAGTCCTCATGGGTGGGAGCATTTATGACTGTAGACAAAAAGAAAATGGCTTCTATCCCTAGTTGGAGTTGATTTTGCTGCTTTCTTAAGCAATGGCAGAGCCAAAATTTGTCATGACCTTGGCATGCAATTAATTTCCAAAGGGCTAGCTGCTAAATGACCGCACAGGTCAAAATTTTTATCTGGGTTGAAATTGTCATATAGGATTATTCCAAGAATTGTGATCATAAACTCAACTGTTGCATAGGATCCAGGGAAACCAGAAGTGCCCCATGGTCTCGTGTTACATGTGAAGATTAGTGTTCAATGAAGCTCAAATCACTTTATCTATAAGTCGAGATACGAATAAATTGACCCGGATACCCTCGGTTATTAAAAAAAAAAATCAATCTGCCTTGCCAAAAAATTTTGAATTTTTTAATGACACTAGAGCCCAGCTCATTTTTTTACTCCTATAGAGGGTTAGGGCATTAGGATTTCTTCTTTTCTCCTTTTACCTAAAAGATTTTTCCTCCATCCCTACTGGGCATCAAGAAAACAGCAAGACCTCCCCAACCCACACCCCCCCCCCC
>Ga0307517_10006980_pt1 | contig 16594 bp, 16 predicted proteins | sample 23_EM_MG_FD_194515 | JGI IMG/M metagenome (GOLD analysis project Ga0307517, IMG submission 194515) | Populus trichocarpa ectomycorrhiza microbial communities from riparian zone in the Pacific Northwest, United States - 23_EM | ecosystem: Host-associated > Plants > Roots > Unclassified | place... | reverse complement strand
ATATTGAGACAGTGATATATTGGAACAACCTGGGATTCATGGCTTAATTCATCAAATCTGTAATCCGGGTTATGGACTCTATTGGATTTAAAAACTTATTTTTTAAAAAAAAAATTTACTTAATTATACAATAAAAAATAGACATTTGTAAAACCAAGCACAAACTAAATATCAGGATGTTTGTTTAAAATTATAATAACCTTATTAAAAACAAACCAAAATAATTTATGAAGACAAATTTAAAGTTAAGAAAATATTGAATGATAGAATTGAGAAACAAATTGAGATAAGTTGTAACCCCAGCTCTTTAAGATGTATTTAAGTAATTGTAATTTACTTTTTAAAAGTGAACTTATTCACATTTTCCCCTCTTAGTTTTACACATGTAAATAAGTCCCTCCTCTAAAATAAATATATTTTTATGAATTTTTTAGTCTAAAGTGGTTTATCCTTAATAAAATCAATGAATTTGATTTAATATTGTTGTGTGTACTTTCATGAGGATATGATGGATATCACTTGTAAGACAACAATATCAAAATATGTATACTGTGAAGGACATCTTTGTCTTTCAACTATCTATCATCTGGTTCTTTATTAGGTTTCAATATAAATTAACATTCCTAAAAAGGAACCCCCCCACCCCTTCTCTTATATCATGCATTATCCAAAATAACCCTCCTTTCATCTTGAAGATTACAAAGAGATTACAGATCCTGTAGATTAATGTTGCAGATATTGTAGATCAAAAGCTAATATATTCAAGATCTTTGTAGTTATTATATTACCTAAGATATGCTATCTATTACTTAGTTTAGATGATCTTGTAATTACTATATATTCCTCCTAGATTTAAGGGTAGAATTAAATCATTAGTTGTTATGTTAGGTGTCGATTCTAGTCCATATATATTTGTACAATTTTATCAATAAGATTTATGATTAGAGATTGTAATTCTCAAAGTTTCTTCATGGTATCAGAGCAAATAATTCTCTGAATCTGCATTGATTTCTCTCCTCTGTTATGGAAGATCTTTCCAAAACAGTTTTGGAAGAAAGCTCCAAGGTAACTCCTTTCCTGAACAATAATACCAATGATATTAATACTTCTTAAAGGTTGAGTTCAATATTGCTAAATGAATTCAACTATCTTTCTTGGTCAAGAGTTGTTACTATTGCGCTTGGTGGAAGATCAAAATTAGGATTCATCAATGGTTCAATACCTTCCCCGGATGTGGATGTCCTAGAATATGAGGCATGGATATCCAAAGATCAATTAGTAATGTTTTGGATCCTCAATTCCATGAAGCAAAGCCTTGCTGACATTTTTAGCTATTTAGAATCTTCATATGATCTTTGGAATGCTATTTGTGACATGTATGGTAACCAAAACAACATTGCTCAGATATTTCAGATTCATCATGAAATTGCAAATCTTCATCAGGATAACAAATCATTTATTCAACTATTGAGAAATCTGAAAATCTTGTGGAATGAACTAGAGATGTATCGTCCTCACACCATTGATGTTGTTGTCCTATGAAAAAGAATAGAGGAAGACCAAATTTTTCAGCTTCTAGCAAGCCGTAATCCTAATTTTAAAGACCTGCGGAGCCACATCTTAATGAATTCAGAACTACCATATTTGAAATTTATACATGCAACGATACAACATGAAGATATTCGCAGGATAGTAATGAGTCGTGATACTAATTATGGAGAAACTACAACTCGTGTTTACCATGTCAAAGCAATGCCTCGTAGTGAGAACTTGAATTCTGGTATGTCTGATTATCTCTCTCCACCATGATAAGCAACTGATGAAAGAACATTAAAAGAGAAACGTTCAGATTTGAAGTGCAACTATTGTCATAACACTGGACACCTGACAGACTGTTGTTGGCAGCTTCATCCAGAAATTAAACCCAGATTTGTTAAAAAATAACGAGGATACTAAAGGTGACCATCAAATTATAAATCAAATCTAGCAAATCATTCCATTGAAAACTTCAGTACAAATCATGTTGCCTTGATACAAGACTTTGCTAATTCTTTGGAAGATAAACACAGTCATGGGAAGATGCAAATGGACCTACTAGGCAAAAGCAAAACCAACCAACAACACTCTTCAGTCACCTCACTGACTTTCTAGCTAAAGGAGACATAAATGCCAGCTAAGGTATTCTGACTGCCTTTATAACTGCATTAGAACTTGATAATTTGCATGATCTTTGGATTGTTGATTCTGGTGTCACAGATCACAAGTCTAATAAGTTGAGAAATATTTGTACTTTTGAATTATTTGCTTCTCCTACCTTTGTTTCAGTAGCTAATGGAAAGGGCTCTCTTGTAAAGGGTAAGGGAAAAATCAAATTCGTTTATGAAACAATCATGTCTGATGTTCTATATGTTCCCTCCTTTCCTTTTCAATTACTCTTAGTTAGTAAGTTAACTTCTACATTCAATTGTGATGTAATTTGCACTCATCATAAGGTTATATTTCAAGACCGATTAATTAAGAAGACAATTGGTGAAGGTTTTTTATTTGCATGCTCGCTACTATATCTCTCATAATAACCGAGTTTCCAGAGGATTTCAAGCTAATTTCAAAACATCGTATATGACACTCTTATGGCATCTTCGTTTAGGACATCCGTTAAATTCTATTATTAGCAAAGTAAATTCAGTACCAACCAAGAAACCCCTTGAATATGAGATTTGTCATTTTTTCCAAATTGTTTAAACTTCCTTTTAATTCTTTCGCATCAAATGTAACACATATGTTTGAACTTATACATTCAGATGTATAAGGACCATTTTATACTTCACTCGATGGTTTTAAATACTTTGTAACCTTTATTGATGATTTTTCTAGAGTCATGTGATTGTATTTGCTAAAAGATAAAAGTGAAGTATTTGCTTGTTTTAAAGACTTTTATATATTGATTACTAATCAATTCTCAACTCATCTTAAAACTTTTTTATCAGACAATAGCACTGAATACATGTCCAAAGACATGGCATATTATTTACGTTCTAATGGCATATTGCATCAAATTAGTTGTGTTAGGACACCCCAATAAAATGGGGTCTCTGAACGAAAAAATCATGATCTACTTGAAAAAACTCGTGCTATAATGTTATAAATGAATGTTCCAAAACGTTTTTGGTCATATGGCGTTCTCACGGCTACCTATCTTATAAATCACTTACCTAGCCATGTGCTGGATTTTAAATCTCCTCTTGAACTTTTACAAGTTACATGTCCTGATTTGGCACACCTCAAGGTGTTTGGATGCTCTTGTTTTGTGCATCTACCATCATCACAATGTGATAAGCTTGATTCTAGAGCCACTAAATGCATTTTCATAAGATACTCTCAAATACAAAAGGGGTACAAGTGTTATGATCCCTTACTAAAGAAGATGTATGTATCAAGAGATGTTAGATTCATTGAAGACGTTCTTTATTTCTATGCAACTGGTTAGGGGGAGGATCAATTTGAATTATTTACACTACCTAGTTCAAGTTTTCACTATCAGAGTTCATGCTCTCTACCACGACAGTTCCCTGGTGTGAGGGTCAATTTTAGTTCTAATCATCCTCCATCAAACTCCAGTTCTGCTGCTGATATTTTGGGTGTCTACACGGCATCTAATGAAACCCCTATAATAGTGCTCAACTCTGACCAAGTGCTAGAATCAAGTGCGCAAGAAGCTCCTAGTATTCAAAATGATCACTCAACCTCAAGAAGAACATCCCACATAAAACATCAACCTCCTTCCAGATTACAAGAGTATGTAACTTAAAATGTCAAACATCTCATTTCTAAATTTATGTCATATGATTAATCATCTCTATATCACAGAGCATTCCTCATTTCCGTATCAGAGGATCATGAGCCCAAGACATTTCAAGAAGCTTAGTCTCAAGCTATGTGGCAGCAGGCTATAAAGGAAGAACTTACTGCACTTGCTAACAATCATACATGGAACATCATAACTCTTCCTGTAGGTAAACAAGCAGTAGGTTGTCACTGGATTTTCAAGACTAAGTTCAACTCAAATGGAATAATTAAATGACACAAAGCTCGGCTTGTAACTCAAGGTTTCTCTTAGAAATTTGGAGTGGATTATAAGGAAATATTTTCCCCTGTGGCAAAAATGACTAATATCGAAGTCTTATTATCTGTTGCAACCAATCATGACTGGTCATTGTATCAAATGGATGTAAGATATGCATTCTTACATGGAGACCTTGAAGAGGAAATGTTCATGAAACTACCTCCAGGACATCCATAGAGTAATTCTCCTAATCTGGTTTGCAAACTTCATAAATCCATTTGTGGATTGAAGCCAAGTCCACAAGCATGGCATGCCAAATTAAGTATTGCACTAAAGGCTCTTGGTTTTACAAGAAGCAATAGAAGTCTACAAACAAGCTTGTTGTACTTGTATATATGGATAATTTAATCATTACTGGAATAATAGAGAGTCTGTTACAAATTGAAGAATGATCTACAACAGCAATTCTCAATTAAATATCTTTGGAAACTAAAGTACTTCTTAGGGATTAAAATTGCAATTTCCAGCAAAGGGTTCTTTCTAAATCAACTAAAGTATTCTCTAGACTTATTACAAGATGTTGAGAGCTGCTACATGCCAAGCCTGCCATTACTCCTCTAGACAACAAGCTCAAACTTGACTCCTCAAGCAAACCTCTCACGGCATTCATCACTTATCAAAGGATTGTTGGCAAGTTAAAATACTTAACAATCACTAGACCATACATTACCTTTGATATCAGTTTATCAAGTCAATACATGCATACTCCCATAGTCCAACATCTTGGCATGATGAAATGCATTTTACAATATTTGAAAGGAACTATTGGTCGCGACATTGTTATGTCACGCAATAGGCACACAAACATTATAGGTTACACAAATTCTGATTGGGCAAGGAATGCATTAGGTAGACGATCTACCACTGGATATTGCATGCTTGTTGGAGGTAATTTAGTGTCTTGGAATAGCTAAAAAACAACATATGGTCGCACGCTCAAGTGCTGAAGCTGAATACCGTGCAATGACATTTGCTTCATGTGAATTAATTTGGCTCAAGAATTTACTTGTAGATCTTGATTTCCACAATCATACACCAATGACTTTGTTTTGTGACAATCAAGATGTCATGTTCATGCGGCTAATAAAGTGTTTCATGAACACACAAAACACCTTGAAGTGGATTGTCATTATATTCGTCAGCTAATTCAAGCTAAACTTATTCAGACTTCATACGTGTGCACTTATAATCAACTAGCTGGTGTGTTTACCAAAATTCGACCTTCTGGTTAGTTTCATCAGTTGTTAAGCAAGCTTGAATCAATTAATCCACTTGATCCAGCTTGAGGGGAGTCTTGAAGATTGCAGATCCTGCGGATTAATGCTGCAGATACTGCAGATCAAGGACTAATATATTCAAGATCTTTGTAGTTATTATATTACCTAAGATATGCTATCTATTATATAGTTTAGATGATCTTGTAATTACTATATATTCCTCCTAGATTCAAGGACAGAATCAAATCATTAGTTGCTATGTTAGGTGCCGATTCTAGTTGATATATACTTATACAATTCCATCAATAAGATTTATGATTAGAAATTGTAATTCTCAAAGTTTCTTCAGCAAAAAAGGATGTTCTAAGACAAATAGTTCCTCCTTTCTTATGACCGTAAAGACACAGATTTTTAAATGTGGATTAATTAATTAGATAAGATTCAATATTCAGGGGATACAATTGAGAACTGCACCTAAAATTTTTGGAAAAGAAGACTTATTTTAGAAAATCATGGTTGAGTTCAGAGAGGAGAAATCTTAGAACATTCGATGAGTATGCTTATTCAATAAACTCACATTTACAAAGATAAGGAAAATATTATATATATATATATATATATTCAATCCTCTCTCTTATTTTTTTATGTTGAATTGTTGATCTCTCTCTTGTTGATTAAGTATTAGAATCACTCTCGAAGTATTACAAAGTTTCTTGTTCAGAGAGCTATGTTTGATGTTCGTTAATTAGGGGCTAGATGTTGCTTGAGAAACTATAGTTAATGAGCTCATTGGATTATTTCGAAGTGACCTAGCTCTACTTAACTTTGATAAAAACACGCTTATTCCTAATTATACTAACCCATTGAATTCTACCAGCCCAAGTCAATCACATTCTAACGTCCAATCAGGCAGTGATCAAAGCTTAATGCAAGAGAATACTATCGTTTACGTAGAAGCAACCATTCACGTACTGAAAGCTATTAAGATGCTTAATAGCCTGTGTCCATCCAACTTTATATATTCCATTGCGACCTATATCACGAAAGTAACTTCAATTTTCTATAGATGCTACGTACGTACCTTCGTTTCAAGAAATGATGCATCTTCAATTTCAAAGGGTTAGATATATGACACAGCTAAAACGTACAACATTTTACGGGGTATCATGTTAACTTACTGTATATGATTTACGTTTAAGTGCCAAAATCTGTATTAGGAATTCATAATCAAAGGTCAGTGAACTTACTGCAATGTTGTTGCCTTTAATCCAAATCAATTCAAAAACTATTGATGCTTCGAACTGCTTTTGTACTGGAAGATGTTGAATATTTTTTAAAGAGGTTCCTCAGCAAGATACGAATGTCAATCGGCCTTCTTCTTCTTCTTCTTTGTTTTTGTTGCCAAGACTGTTGTATGGCGTCTTAAGCCATCTCGGAACCAAGTTTTATTGTTCCTAATGTACTCTATGAACTAAGCAAATGGAGTGTTGGTGTAGGAGACTCAAACTTCAATATCAAGCTGAAATGAAAAGTTGAAGAAATAACCTAGATGATTTTCCATGTTTTTGTAGACTGTATCATCTACATTGGGATATGGCCGATCATTTTTTATGCAGCTCCTGGATTTTAAGGATTGAAAAGTCGTTTTTTTTATGGAAAAATTTATTAAAAACATGGTTAATAAATATATTTAAGGTCAAATTAAAAGAAATCCTAATGTAGAAAATACTCAGCACATTTTGGGGAAGCTATGGCTAGGGAGAAGGAAAACAAAAACAGACGTTGACGACAGCAGCGGGAATGGATTCAAATAGCAGCTGCCCCACTCTGGCACGGGCTCTTGAAAATTATACTACATGAGCTTTCAGCTTTCACCACAAACCATTATCAGCTCATGTACAATAAACAATCCAGATTCCACATGTTATGCACTTGGGAGAGATTGAGAGACAAAGTTCTATACACAGTTTAAAACCTCCTCCAACTTTATTCTCCGAGTGTAAAGTGTAACCTAAACAATTTCTAAACAGTTTTTTCACCTCAAAAGTGTTGGATTTAATAATTCTAATGATGGATAATGAAAGCTAATAATGGAGGAAACTAATTTTGATAATTATCAGAATCCATAAACAAAGTTTGATCATTTTCTTCACTAACATGAAGAATTTCTAGACAGTTTTTTCAACTAAAAAACACTATTCTTAAGGCCACAGCTCTCAAGCTTAATTTTGATTTTTTTACGGGTAATCAAAGCTTACAATGGGAATTAATTCTGGTAATTACCATAATAAGTTCTTTATCAATTTTTATTTCAAAATCCATTATAAAAATGAACTAAATGAAGAGTTTTCTACACTGTTTTTTTAGATTTTTTAGATTCTTTTTCACCTTCATTTTCAACTTATTTTCTTTTTTTTTAAGCTATGTTTTTCTTTTCAATCTAGAGCTTAGATACGGTTTTTATAAATAAGTACTCGAGTTAATTTCTTTGTGTTTGTGGATCTTGTTTAGAAATGTATCTAAATAAGGTAGTGTTGTTGGAATTTTGGATAACTTTTTACAAATATCTTATTTGTATTAAGTGCGAAACAATAAAGCTTTAAAAATAAAAAATCAATCGATGACAACAACTACATTCAACTTAATCAGATTCTAAAAGCTTTAACATGCACTTTACTTTGTTTCAATTAAAATTTTAATATTTTATATTCTTAAAATGCATTCCAAGACTTTGTTTTAATATTAATTATAAATTTAGATACTGCTTAGAATACATGATAATTTTTAATTTTGATTGCAAGTTTACTTGGCATTTAATATATATTTGCATGGTTATAGTTTTATCATGTATAAACACTATTCTTTTCGTGTGTGGACAACTAATTTGAATAGCATGCACTTATAATGAATAAGACACACTCACCGAGGCTTGTGGCCCAGCGGCAGATGCAAGGTTTCCTTACCTCTGTCACCTGGGTTCGAGCCTCAGCGTGCACGTCTGTCACCCCCGCGGTGTCTTATCTGCCTACTGGGCTTGCAGGGTGTTCAGTGGGTCCAGGGATTAGTTGTGGTGCGCGTAAGCTGACCCGGACACCCCGGGTTACCAAAAAAAAAAAAAAAGACACACTCACTAATTTACTATATTTAATAATCAAGTTTACAGCATACAAAGATTTGGATGCTCGAGTTTTGCACTGAACATGAGGTTTATTCTAGCGTCTCCCCTTTTAAAGTCACTATATTGGGTAAACTCTATTTTCCCTTCTTAAAAAATCATAGACAGACGATTACAACAGAAAAAGAAAAAAAATTTAGTCATAAGAATTCAAGTTTCTTGTTGAATTTGAAAGGTATGAATGTGCAAAGACCGCATATATTGATGCTCCGATAGGGAACACATCCTCATCAATGGTATAGTATGGGCTATGTGGAAGATATATACTCCCAATCTTCTCATTTCTCATGCCTAGAAATAAAAAGGATCCAGGTACTTTATCGAGGTAGAAAGCAAAATCTTCACTCCCCATGAAGATAGGAGCTAGCTCAACGTTTCCTTCTCCTACGATATCAATTGAAACACGCCGAACATGTTCGTAAATTCTGGCATCATTTACTGTTGGAGGGATTATGGGATGTTCTGTGCCTGTGAAATTTACCTCACAAGTGCACCTATGTACAGCTGCCTGCCCTTCAATAACCTGGCACAAGACATTAACGCGCTTAAAAAAAGAGAGATGAAGTGCAAGTTTCTTCAATAAGAGGATTCTATGAAATGCTTGCTCCTTTTCCTTGTCCAGTTTTAACACTTTCAGTATGACTACAACTGATCTGTTGATTTATCAAGAGACTTGCTGTGGCAAGAACTCAGACCCTTGTTTCTTTTCTTTGGTATCATTACGAAAACCTTACAATGCTTGTTGTTCTAGATATCACACAACTCGTATGTGGCCTTTATCTAAAAATCGTGAAGAGGTTTCATTTCTAAGGTCAGCAGTTAAAATTACCTCTTTTATTCTTTCCCTGAGTGCATTGAAGCTCTTCTTGCTGAAAGCCCTGAACGTTCCTTCTATTGTAGCAGAGTCTGGTATGACATTAAATGCAGTACCTCCATGGATCATAGCTACAGAAACCACCTGTAATATCCAAGTTTCGACAAGGAATTAGAATCTGCTGCACCTTAGAATCATAAACTAAACTGAAGAAATGTAGCTTGCTCCCAGGCATGGTTATAGTACCTGGGAATCTAAAGGGTCAATCTCCCTAGAAACTATATTCTGCAAACTAATCACTGCTGTTGATGCTGCCAAAATTGGATCAATGGAGTCTTGGGGAATTGCAGCATGACCACCTTTTCCAATTATCTTTGCTTTGAAACTCCCACATCCAGCAAGGAATTCTCCAGGCCGAGAAGCAACCACTCCAGTAGGATACCTATGCACAGTGTGCAACCCAAAAATGGCATCTACATTGTCAAGAACCCCTTCTGCAATCATGTCTTTACCGCCTTGCCCTTGTTCTTCAGCTGGTTGAAATATAAGCACGACAGTTCCCTGCATTTGTAGTTCTTAATTCCGCGGTTAACAGTAACATCAATATAAATCAACTAGTTTGCCACAAAATCACGCTTTACCTGCAACGTATCTTGCAATTGTTTCAAGATCCTTGCAGCACCGAGGAGCATTGCAGCATGCGCATCGTGGCCGCAGGCATGCATTTTGCCATCTACTTTACTCTTGTGCTCCCACTCAACCATTTCCTATTGAGAGACAGCATTTATAGTCCAAGTTATAAATTTCTTTTCCTAGTCCCAAGTTAGCAAATTCTGTTAAAATGCCTAAGTTATGCTTGGACAGCACAGAAAAACATGTACATATCATGGAAAAATCAAGCGATGTCTAAATCTATATTTAGGACAGAATCAAATCCTACCATGTCTGAATAAAAAGCATGGTTTATAGAATTTTGCTAAAGAAATCCCATTAAATCAACCAATATATGTGTGTGTGTGTGTGTGTGTGTGTGTGTCTGACAGGAACAAAACATAATACCTGAATAGGCAAAGCATCCATATCAGCTCTCAAAGCAACAAAGGGTGAAGAACCAGACCCGAGTGTGGCCACTACACCAGTTCTTGCCACAGGCCACCGATAAGCAATACCCATTTGATCAAGTTGTTGCCTAATCAACTTGCTTGTCTCAAACTCTTCAAAAGCAAGTTCAGGGTTCTCATGAATTTGTCTCCTAATCTTCTTCATCCAGTCAACCGTGTGTGGATCATTAGCCAACTCAACTATCCGCTCTTTCAAATATGAAGAAGAAGAGATATTATCATTATTATTATTTTGGCATGTTAGAAGAGAATCAAAGTGTTTCACATTTGGGTTTAGAGAAAATCGAAAGGCTAAGGACATGGCAATGAAGAGAAGGAAAATGCTACTACGCACCACCCATTTGTCCATGGCCAATTTGCCTTTGCCTGCCACTGTCAGTGCGCTGCTCATGGTTTTCGTTTGGTTCTCTTTTAAAAATTATTTACATGTAATCTGCTATTTCACTATTTCAATTTGTGCGGTGGTGCAGTTTTATCACGTGATCATTTCCTTTATTTCTTTTTATGACATTTCTTATGCGTGTCCATTTGATCGGTGCATTCTGGCAGGATAAGGTTTGGATTCTACCCTTGATTTTCCTGTTATTGGACGGTGATGTTGCATTGCTGTTTTAAACCCGGCTGAGCAGCCGGGTCAATTCAGGATCCACCCAACTTGTCTTTTAATTTGGGTTAGGTGAAAAAAAAATCTAATTTGACTCGATGAACTAGATGGATGAACTCATGATTCAATTGACATTGTAAAAATCTGATTTAATTTATTAAAAAAATTAAAATGATATTGTTTTGATATTTTAAAAAAATAAATAATTTAAGTTAAATCATTTAATTTGTGACTTGAATTTTATATCAGATCGATCTCAAATTAGGTTTTATAACAATGTCTTATATAATTTTAAAAGAAAATATCTCAATACTCTTAAAAGTCTGATTTAAGATTTTTGAGTGGGGGTCGAAAACCCATTACATTGTTCTAGTAGACAAGAGGATCTCAATCTGATATAATTCAATTTTACAAGAAGAATAGAGTTTGAGAAAATATCAATGCTCTTAAGCAATTATGCCTCGCGCGTCACGTGGGAATTGATAGCTGAAAAATCTTTGGTGCACCTACCACCATTTGCAGGGTCATTGGAAGACTTTGAGAAAGTCCTATTTCTTTAATTTTAGGATTTAAATCTTAAGGTAAATTATAATGAGTCCTCTGAGGTGTTATAAAATTACAATAATCATTTAAAAGTTTGAAATATTATAAAATCTCTCTTTTATATCCAAAACATCTTTAATACTAAGGGGATGATGCAAAAATATGAGGAGTATTCTAGGTAAAAAGGAGGTTTTTGTAATATTTACTTAAATTTTAAGGGGTTCTTATAATACTTCAAAATCTTTGGATGGTCACTATAATTTTATGACACTTTAAACGGATTTTTTATAATTTAACTTAAATATTAAATCAAATATAAAAAAAATTAATAAATCTCTCAATTCTGATTTTTTATTATTATTATTAATATGGGTGTCCGGGTCAGCTTATGCATACCTCGACTAATTTCACGGACCCTGAAGTTAACGACCATATAAGCGTCTAGTGACCTTTGTGAGACTCGAAGCAGTGACCTCTTGGGAGCAAACATAAGACCTGATCAGTTAAATTACATCCCTCAGGGTTCTCAATTCTGATTTTTTACTAGACCTCAAGAAGACCGTTCTTAGTTTAATGCATGAAAGGTAGTATAAAAAATATCAAGCCTAATAGTAAAAAAAAAATAATTGATAGTAATTAGTGATGCAATCTTATTTTTCAAATTCTATCAAATATTTTATATAAAATAGACTTTGTTACTTATGCTCCACATGTGTATTAATAAATTATTTAATACATTTTATGTATAAAAAATGATTTTAAATTATTTACAAATAAATAATTTACTTTTTTATCCAAGCATTTTTAAAGTTTAAGAATTTTAATGATTTTAGATAAACTTTGATTAAAATAATTTTTAATTGTATTGTGTTTCAATTAGGAATATAATGACAATAATGTAGAAATACAAATTCACTTATAGGAATCTTATAAAAGCATTATTAGAGATAAAATCAATATTATCATTATTCTTGTCTCGTAGCCAACCACTTGGTTATAATTGACACTAACTTTGTTCATGTAAAAACATATTTATTATTAGTAAATGTTTTTTATCTTTGATATTCATTTATATTTTATTAATAAATCTAGAGTAAACATCAAGTTCTTAGAACAAGATTGTTTTTCAAATGAAATTATAAAAGATTATAATTATGAGATTCTTATTGTATCAAAATATTGTTCCTATATGTTCCTAGTTGATGCTCTATTAAGACTCAATATTAATTAAAATTATTGAGACCGATACATATTATATTTTTTCCTTTATGAAATGAAGTATTTGTTCTCATAAGTTGAGGTATGAAGGATATCAAAAACTAATATGTAGGTGCTTGTCAAATTACATGTACCCTTAGCTGACTGATATGAGGATTCTATATGGAGAGATCATATGTACCTATGGAAACTTGCGTGAAAGTTGTAAAAGTGATCCTTAGACTTGAAATCACTAAGTTATCTTATATAGAAAAAGTTATGATTTGATCCTAACTATATGTTGTCTTAATCAAGGATAATAAACGGGTAGATATTGGATATAACATGAATTATATCAAAATATTTGAGTGATTAAAAGAGGATTCATCACCCTAGATGAATTATAAAAAAATATCTAACATATTGTCAAATAGTATTGATTATGAAATTATTTAACAAGGTGAGATGATATTTGACGAGAGTTTCAAATCTTATTCAAATAATCAATAACTATGATGTTGAAAATAAATATGACTTGACAGAGCAGACAAACTTTATGCTCAAATCTTCAAATCAGAATATTCTTGGTGAAGAGATAATAATTACATTAAAAATTGATCATTGAAAGGTTAAGTTAAATCACTTATGATTTTTCTAATATTTGAAGGTTCGTGACACGTTACTAGATGTTGCACTTTATCTTCAAATATAAATCAATTAATTTTTAAATTGATATAAGTTAAACTATTGAACTTATTTATTTCTAATTTAATTAGGATTGTGATTTATATTTAAACCAACATATTAGAGGAATGGGTCACACATATTAAGAATTGTTAGTGAAAAATTAAAATGTGATGATTAATCAAATGTGACTTGATTGTAAATAAATTTTAAAAAGTAAGGACTATAATGTAATTTATATAGGAATCATAATTCTAAACCTAGAAGAATTACGTAGAGACTTGATTACATATATTTTTAAAATTTTCCTGAAATAATATATGTGATATTATATAGGGAAAAATTGATATTTTATCATTAATAGATTATCAAGTTTTTCTTATAAATAGAATGTTATGCCTTATATTTTTCTTATAACTTGATGATCTTATAAGTGATTAGATAGACACTCATTACACAGATACTCCTATATAGATAGATAAAGTAGAGAGAAACAAAAAAGAGCCATCACTCAAGGCATAACAATCCTTCTCTTAGGTTTTAAGAGATTTTTTATTTGGTGGTTCCTGTAAATTACAATTAAATGCTGAAAAATTAGATGGCTTATGGTTTGTGATAAACAAACCTTAAAAAGTTGATCAAATCTAAAAAAAAAATTGTTTTTCTGGTAATCTTTACTCAAACTCTAAACAATACTAGATAGCATAACGAGATCTTGAGACTCCTAAAGATTTTTTAAAATATTTTTTTTGCTACGTTTATATATTTTGGGAAATTCAACATGATGTTTAGTGAAGTTTCTCTAAATCCTTTCATTTAAATGATTTTTTTATTAATGGAATTTTTCAAAAAGTTTACTATTTTTTTATTTCTTTTGTTTAAAGGATTCAAAGATGGCATATGATAACAAACTTTTATCTAATTTAATCATCTGTTTGGATTTTAATCTAATTTTATTAATTTTAGATTCTATTTTTTTCTAGTTATTACCTATTTTTCATTAAGAAAAAGTTGTTCCACTAAAAAAGCCAATAAAATCCAAAGTAGATTAAAAGTAATTCTATCATGTAGAGTTTCAACTAACATATTCAAAGGTAAAGTGGGGATTACTTTATTTTTATTGATTAATAAACTTTTTTATAAGTATTGGAATTTAAATGGGCAAGTCGCCCGTGAAAATAGATCAGTGTTTGGATTTCAAAATGTGCAGGTCGTCAGGGATAATGAGACCAATTTCAGGGGAGTAAGGACGCTTGCTGAAGTTCTTTTGAATTTTAAAATGGGCAGGTCATCCGTGAAAATAGACAAGGGTAACAGTGTATAGGCAGGTCACCCGTGAAAATAGACCAGTGTTTGAATTTCAAATGGGCAGGTCGCTCGTGAAAATAGACTAGTTTTTTAACTTCAAAAGGGGCAAGTCACCGATGATAATGAGATCATTTTCTTTTAAAAAGCAAAGTCTTTGGATTAGTGGATCACTTAGCAAGCTGAGTATATATATTTTTTCTTTCCAAGTTACTATACAAAACATTGATAAGGTTTTACTTCATAAACATTGTAAAGAACCCATCTGTTGCTACCCAATTTTTTACTCAATTTTTGATAAATTTTCAAAAAAAAAAACAACAAAAACCCAAAAAAATATGTTTTTGGCATCTTTGCGTCACTTACAATGTTTTTTTCTACGCTTTCATTTCTTAACGCATTTTTTAAGTCGATGCTGAAGTTACTCTTTTTAAAAAAAAAACAAAAAAAATAGAAAAATCAAAATTTGCAAGATACCAAATATGAAAATAAAGAAGTTGAGAAATCAATTTTTTTTTTAGGTTACATGGTCACAAAGTTTGTTTTGGGATCAAGTAATTAAAAATAACAAACTTTTTTTTATCTATAAATAGATAGTGGTTACATATAAAAAAAGGTAGAAATTTAGGAAAGTAATTAGACGAGAGAATTAGTTAGAGGAAGAAAAAATCACACGCACGCCTAAACACTTTCTCACCAGTACACACACGGAAGAAAGGAAAAACATGAAGAAAAAAAAGGCAGAAACCCAAAGAGTAATATAGAAACAAAATTCACTTTTCTCTTCTAGTCACTGGTTACTTCTTTTGCTCCAGCAACAACAGCTTGGTCACATACAAGCACGACCGCTATGATCTCAGTCGTTAACAATTTCTATTGATGTAGTTTGTAAATGAATAAAGAAAATATGTTTATCCCACATTGGAAAGAAACACTCCCTCCTAATGTTTCTAAGTGTGGGTTTCTATTGTGTAGTAAATTAAGCTATAGTGGACAAACTCTCCTATTTGGCTTCCTAATGTTATTATATGGATATTTATAATATCAAAAGATAGCATTTGGAACTTGGAACTTAATATGAACAGTCATATTGTTTGATGAACAATCGTATTATTTCATCAACAATTATATTATTTCATCAACAACCATAGTGTTTCATCAACAGTCATATTATTTCATCATTATGTTTCAAGTCTATAAAAGTATGTTACTATACAGAAAAGAAAAACAATAAAAAAAACATACATTATTTTCTTGGTCTTATCTTCTCATTCTTTTAGAGGTTTAGAGGGCTTAGTTGTATCCTAGAGGTGTTGTCTTTGTGTGGGACAAATAAACACCTTAAAGATAGTGTTTTCACGCCTCTAAGCCAACTCCATATTTGTTTCCATCCTAAACATTTATAACAATTTTAATGTGTTTATTTTGATGAAGACAAATATGAATTCTAGCGTCAAAGTTGCTAAGGATGTCAAAATTCAACTAGATCAGTTTGATGGTACGAATTACACAAGATGGATGAACAAGATGATATTCCTGCTTACTTCATTAAAAATTTAGTACATTCTTAATCTGAATCTATCTACACTACCTGAACCACAAGAAGATGAATCTGTCATTATTAAGACTGCAAGAGTAAAACGTGAAGAAGATGAAGTGCTTTGTCGAAGGCATATACTGAATACTCTGACCAGTCGATTTTATGACATCTTCTCCAAATTAAAGTCGCCAAAAGAAATTTGGGTTGCCTTGAAGACACACTATAAGCAGGAAAAATCAGGTTCTGATTGTTTTCTTGCTTTAAAATTTTT
>Ga0307517_10006979_pt1 | contig 16596 bp, 20 predicted proteins | sample 23_EM_MG_FD_194515 | JGI IMG/M metagenome (GOLD analysis project Ga0307517, IMG submission 194515) | Populus trichocarpa ectomycorrhiza microbial communities from riparian zone in the Pacific Northwest, United States - 23_EM | ecosystem: Host-associated > Plants > Roots > Unclassified | place... | reverse complement strand
TTGAGGTCAATCCCTTGAATCCAATGGCTGACGTCGTTAGAGTAGTCACGTTATTGCGTTATGGAAATTGCCGCCGAACATGTTCGCCGGACATTTTTGCCGGACATTCCAAGTCCCAAACTTACTGCGGCCCCTAGCGGTCCGGAAACAGTCGCTTGCGATAATCGATTCGACCAACGTCCCCCTTATGACACCTTGTACCAATGTCATTATCAGTAGCTAGCGAGGTCGCTATTTTGGTAGTTACCTGAGTTGCTTATGCAACGTAGTTAGCTAATAAATAATTCCAATTCCAAGTCATTACAGTTATGTGCGATTCGCGAAATCGTAGGTACCTCTCAAGATTTCGGGGCTCCACGATCAGCAAGCCGCTTTAGGGCCCAGAGACCAAATAAATGGAGGAGCAACAAAGGTGGCCCTGCAAGGTGCCACAGTTAATTCCAGTTGCGGGTGAAGGGGACCTTGCATGAGCTGTGAAGTTTGGTTCACCATAGGTAACGGAATGGCCTGGAGGATATAGCGGTTGGTTGGGTTGGCCAGTCAGAGAGACAAGAAGAGCACGGAGCCCATCTTCAGTTAATAAGTCGTGGGTGGGAACGTGTGCATTCGCCGTGGGTTTCCCGCGGGTTTCATCGGCAAAAGGTGGCACGGCCTCGTGAGTTTTGATTGCGTCCTTGTGCACTTGTGTTGCGTCATGACCTTTGCAGTTGTAAGGCTCTCTTGGTCGACCGTCGCGGCATACTTTGCAAACGTATAGGGTCTTGTAGCCTACGTCGACAGTGTCATAATCTAACACGAGTAGTTGTAAGCGCTTGATGATGTCACCGTGAGACTCCATCAACTTACATCTCAAATCCGGTTGGTAAGGCATATTCAGAGGCGGCGGTGAGTTAGGATAGCGAGGAGGTTGTGTCAAATGCAAATGTAAAACTTAAGTTTGGTGCATCCCAAGGTTTTTTTAAATTTTACTTGGCCCGGCGGGTCAAATATAATGCACTGATTGCGGATGTAAAATTTTTTAACATAAATTCACGCAAAACACAAATTTGTTTTCTATCCGAAGGTCCAGCCGTGTAGTCAGAATCATTCCCACTCAATAGAATACTTGTTGACCCATAGAATGGTGTTAGAATAGTTTTATTGACATGCTAAACCTGCAATCGGATGTATGTTACTCTCCTTTTTGCTGATGAAATGGTAGTCGAGTGGTAGGGGTTGGTCTTCGTGATCATCGTCATTGTTGTCGCGGTCGTCGTTGTGTTGTCACAATGGGGGTAGTTGTCGCGTCGTCATCGTCATCGCATCTTCATGGTGGTGATGATTGTCGCGTAATCGTCGAGACCGGTCGTTGTTGTCGTGGGGTCTCCTGGTGTCCCTAGCTCCCATACCCCATACTTCCGCTGTGGACGAGTTCCATAATGGAAATATAATTGCATCTTGACGACAATCCCTGTGAGGAAGACAATCTATTGACACGAAGGATGCCAATTTTGGGTATGTCATAATGTTTCCGCAGTTCACTTTGGGGATGACTTCCATCATGGAATTATAATTGAATCACGAGGACAATACCTTGTGCAGCCCCAATCGGAAAAAGGATTGCCTCTGGAAAGCGCATGAATACCTTCAAGTTCAATTCGTCTCACCAATTTGCGGACTCACGCAACTTTCTTACTCAGCTCAAAGGCGAGTTAAACCTCACAATTTTACAACACGCACTGAATCCAACTTCACCCCCAGACAACGACTTCAAATGGCAACAAAGACCACCCTCGAGCGTTTACTTCCTACTGCCAAACTGGTGTTCAGCCTCGGTTCTTCCTCCTTCTCAACCATCCCCAACAGCGTATCACACCTCCTTTGCAGCTCCTGCGGCAGTCGACTCTTGAAAAGCCAAGCAAACCGGAACACAGGGAATTCAATGATATTCTTCTTGATTCTTTCGTACGTGGTGGTAGAGTCGGCAGAGGAACTACCTATCCTCTTCTTCCAAATGCACTTTGCCCTTGGTTATAGTGTAGTTCAGCTCGAGTTCTTGTGTCGGAATTGTGGTACCGCACGGATGCGAGCTTCTGGAGGAGCGTTTTGCGTTTGTTGCGCTTCGCCTCGCCTTCTTCGAGATGTGCTTTGACATCGGGGTATTCTGACGATGGAACGGGCAGATCTGGCCGGTGGTGAGGTCTGCGCGGCGGGATCGCGTCAGGCGGGGCCGTACGGTGTGGCGTCGCAGGCAAGGATGGTGTCTGTACAGACGCAACGCGCTGGCACACAAGGTCGTGCACAGCCACGGATCGTATCTAATCTAATCTGCCTGGCCCACTGCCACAACGAATAACACGAATCGTTAACGGCATACGTTTCGTGAAACAAACAATTTCATACAGGATAGAGTTTTTCATTTCTTCTTGGATGCTTTCAGGTACTTCTCGACGCCCTCAGGAGTCTTTTCCTGAATCTCGTCAGCCAACGTTTCCGTCCCTTCATCCATGTCTCAGGACGACCGAAAAGAAAAAAAAGAATTTGAAAACACACCAGCCGTAAGTCTCCATGCCCCGAATAAGCTGCTGGAAATCTCGTCGACTTTATTTAGAGAAATCCTGTTTGATACGATCTATAATCTTTCAAGTCCAGGTCCTCATCGGTTTGGCTACAAAGAAACGAATATTAAGCATTTGAAAAATAAATCAAGAGAATCTGCGCTCGAGTTTGGCTACCTACCTGTATCAACCAACTCCTGAGCCTTCACTCTCTCCTCTTCAGGCGTATCTTTTGGTGCCTGGGGCTCTCTCGTCATTGCGCTGATCCCATTCAGCTGCTGAAATTGTACATAGGTTATAAATAGATCCCCATATTACACACAAGCGAAACGAACCTTACGGACAGCCAACTCCCTCTGCTATTCTGGAGGAAAAAGAAATGCAAGTCCTGACTATATATCATATTGTGTTTGACATCGTCAACACACAACACGGTCGAAAGTCGAAAGACCAATTGAAAAAAACTCACGCGATCTGCTTCGGCGTTTTATCCATCTCTTCGGCGGCCCCACACGCAATGCAACCTTGAAATAACTGCCCACCGAAATAATTCGACTTGCGTTCACATTTCTATGAGAAGAGGAAATTGAAGTTGGGTGTCTTTTCTGAATGGTATGAGGCGATAACAGGATAGAAAGAAAGCAGTCGTACGCCTGAGGTCTTCGCCTTCCCATGGATGCGCAGTTATCGAGGTTAAGCCCCTCGTATTTGCTGTTCAACACCGTCGTCTTTTGTTTTTTTTCACCACGGGCAATGATAGCGTCGATGTTGTCGTTGATGACTAAACTCCTTTCGTTGACGTCAAAGGAAAAGAAAATATATTCACTCGTCGAGATATTGATGATATTCTCTGCGCCATGCGTGATAATTTCCAACAATTCCTCCTTATTTTCTGCAGCTAAACCGCCATCAAATTAACCTCCCAACAAATTCGCCATCAAGCTCGATTACCAACGCACCTTTTCCTGCTGAATAACCAGCTGATCAAGCCCTGATTCCCGGCCTGTCCGACATGTGCTCTTCAACACTGCCTTCGGCGATGAACCAAAACATATACACCTGCTTCGTCCGTCCAGTTCGATGCGCGCAGTCCATGGCCTGCAAATCGCCCTGTGGGATCCTGTTTGACGAAACCATCATCGTTAGTACAACGTTGGCGTGAGGAATCGAGAGACTATATCATACGGGACGTCAGATTGATACCCAGGAAAATAAACTTCTTGCTTCCCACTGGCAGCCTGTTGTAAGTATTCGCTGCGATAGGGTCATCATGTGCAGTGCCCACATAGATCCAGAAATGCTCTACGAGGGGGGTGTCAACGACGATTTCTAGAGCCCGTGACAAAAGAAACCGACGAAAAAAAAACAGAAAAACCAGAATATCCAAAACCCGATTCATTTGACTGAAAACAAGGACACGCAATCCCTTCTCCCTCATGCTCGCCAACGACTAGGATGATCATTTTCCCCCGAGTTCCGGATCAGGTTGACCTTGGGGAGCTGCGAGTAGAATGATTCAGGAAAGGAAAAAAACGAGAGGGAAGGAAAGACGTACGTGCATGAGCCTGTTCATTCTTGCTCTCAGTTAGGCGTAGGTTTGGGTGAGTACGAGAATTAATTCAAGAACGATGAGGGGGTGCAGGGTGCCATTCATAGCGTCCATATCTTTCTACAGCACTGAACGAGACCACTCGCGCTGCATGTACCGATGTCGATATTAATCTCCTTCTCTATAAGCCAGATGAGCGCCAAAAAGACATCGAACACATGGTGAATGACACATACTGGGCGAGAGATTCTTCTCTTCGACGAGATGAAGGAGGAAAGGTCAAAGAGCCTTATGCAACGCTCCAAACGTTCATACTGGCCGCATTGTTATTCGAGAGCTGCCCCGAGGCCCGAGGGCATGGTAAGCTTGGAGACGGACGGTTGTGGAACGGGTGGTGGGCGAAGGGAGGAAGGGAATGGGATGATGAACACGGAGGAACGGGATGAGAGTTGAGAGGATAAGCTGATATGTCTATGGAAAGAAGTTGAGGGAGGAGGGACTGTGGCGAGGATGAAGAGGTTGAGAGGCTGCGGGATGGTGTGACGGGTCGGAATATCCGGACCGACCCGCCGAATTTCCCGCGCCACAGTGATGAATCAAACTCTCCCACTCATCCCAACGACAACGCCCACCATCGTTACTCCCCAATCTTTCCCAAATGGCGAACCGGGATCCCCACAGCCTCAAAGGCTTTCGAACCAAACTCGCGTATCCCTATTCCCGCCCAAGTGCCCCATATTCCTATTACTTCCCTCCTCCCCATCTCTCCAAGTCACCCCGAGTTACTTTGCAAGGCGATGACAACGCCTGGCCCTATCCCAAACACCCGCCCCCGCATTTTTTCGGCGGAGTATTGTGGGGAGAGCTCATGTCTTCCAATCATAATGTTAATCTCAAACGACGGGCTCACGAACTTGCGTATCTAAGACAGGGTCAAGGAAAGACTCGTTTATCTGGATGGGAGTTTGGATTGAGAGTAGACTGAGAAACATGGAGTACGGCCTTGGAGAGCGGCGATGCCTTGGAGAGAGGCGATGCCTTGGAGAGCGGCGATGCCCTGGAGAGCGGCGATGCCCTGGAGAGCGGCGATGCCCTGGAGAGCGGCGACGCCTTGGAGAACGACGACGCCTTGGAGAACGACGACGCCTTGGAGAACGGCGACGCCTTGGAGAACGGCGACGCCTTGGAGAACGGCGACGCCTTGGAGAACGGCGACGCCTTGGAGAACGACGACGCCTTGGAGAACGGCGACACCTTGGAGAACGACGACGCCTTGGAGAACGGCGACGCCTTGGAGAACGACGACGCCTTGGAGAACGGCGACGCCTTGGAGAACGGCGACGCCTTGGAGAACGACGACGCCTTGAAAAGGATCTTGGATGGGCGCTGCCCTCGATGCATGTCGCCCAAGTGCACAAATGTCTTTCTCCCAATCCCCCCCCCGCCGTCCACTGCAAATGGAAGACAGGTTCCCACCTCCCGCGCATGTTCCATACCCCTCCTTCACAACCCTCTGCCAGTAACGATGCGATCCCATCAGACCATCCAACTTTTCACTGCACACAACCCACCCCCGTCGTCGTCGCTCCCACCTCATCACGCTGCGAACGACGAGCCGAACCAAGATCGATTCCACCTCCAACCCGTGTCCATAGACATCACTCATCGTCCTCTACTTACTCCTACACACCTCAACCCTCTTGAGCAACGAATTCTTTTTGCATCGCCTTCATCCCCAGGCCAGGACGTACAAGGCGCCTACCCTCTCTATCCTTACCATTTCACGACTGCTATTCCATATCCGCCGCTCCATCTCAACCCTAACTTCGCCTATTTGCTGCTTCCCGCTCACCACCACTTCCGCATTGACTCTCCTTAGACGGCGGCATCAAAGCATCGCCATTCGCCTTGCCGATCGCACCTAGGGCCATAGCTCCATCACCAACGATCGAAGACTCCCGTCTAGAACTGCGTGCGGGACGAACGAGGAGTACAGGGTGAAGGGTTAAAGAAGGCGTTCGGGAGACATAGTCGGTTGAGCGCTTGGGTATGCTAGGAGGGCGGACTGGTACTGTCTGCCCTTATGCTGCCTCTCCCGTGTCCTTACCTGAGGTTCTTATGGGGGTAGGTTGGGTTTGCCTGTTGAAGAAGCGGGGGATACGGAGAAAGCGGGCGAATCTATATCCGAGGATCTATTCAAAGGTGTCGTCGCTACTACGGCCACCTGCGTCATCAAGGTTGAGGTCGTCGGCGGAGGAGATGACTCTTTGGGTTCTCGCCCGAAAATAGGTTCCCAACTATACTTTTTCAAGAAGAGTTCCCAACCTCAGAGTCAAAGGCCTCCGCAGCCTCCGAAGAAAACCCACACGGCGCAAGCCCTAATATCCCCTCGGCACCCTTCCGAGTCTCTCATCTCCAAACCACTCAATCTTCCCAGTCGTTCTCCAAATCGACGTCCACACCTGGCTCAAGGATGATTTTTCTCGCACGATACCGCCAACTCACCTTGAAACAATACTCTCAACCCCCCTCGAAACGATAATGTTAATTCCCCTTGAACGACAATGCCAATACTTCCAATGGCGGGCGAGCGAAGGTCCTCTGTCCCACTAGACCACATTTGCATATCTCCAACAGGGACGAACGAGGAGCGAAGGGCCGAAGCAGGCTTTTGCGAAACGTAGCCGATCTTGGGCGGTGAGTGAGGGAAGGGGGGTGTAAATGAGCCAACAACACCTACGCTGCTTGTCCTCAGCCTGTGTCCTTACCCGAGGTTCCAATGCGGGTCAGGTTGGGATTGAACTGTCGAAGAAGCGAAGGATACCGGGGGAATGGACGAGTCCACCTGCGAGGATCTATTCAAAGGCATCGCCACTAAAACTACCCGCGTCATCAAAGAGGTCGGGCAGGCGAGGTTGGAGAAGGAGGTGACGCTGGATAAGATTGCGGTTCTTACGGAGCGCAAGAGAAATGGGTTCCCAACTTTGAAGGAAATCACCACCACCATCTCGCACGCCCCGGGGCGTCCGAGTCTCTCCAAATCACTCAATCCAAACCTTTCAAACTCTTCCGAGTAATTCTCCAAATCGACTCTACAGCAGGCCCATTGGGGTATTCGATGAGGGCGGATATCGCGTGGATAGCGTGGTGTTTCCTCGAACGATACATAATTCCATTTCCCCTGGACCGTTCCCCTGGGACGATAACCTCAATTCCCCTCGAAAGATAATGCCAATCCCCGCACAGTCGACCGAAGTTGCTTATTCCAATAAAAGGGTGAAGGAGAGGGTCGGCTATGGGATGGGGCGTTTGGAGTGGGTGGGGAAGGAGAAGAGATGTAGAGATCAAGTGCGACGAGTTGGGCATGGCATTAGATGCGGAGGGATGCCCCTCGGCCAGGACAACCGCCACATTTCGCCCGAGGACCAACGATATATGGGCGGACAGAAAGTGATTTGGGCGCAGCGGACGGTCCTGTACCCATGATATGGAGTGTCGATCCGCGCTACGGCACCTCCGAACGCTCCGAACTCAAAATTATCGATGATGGGTTCACCGCCTCGTGTACCAATGATGGTGAAATCAGGGCAGCAAGCGAGAAGTATGTCGATCGGCCCTGGTTCCATGGTTTTGAACGCGAACGCGAACGTAGGATCTAGAGAGAAAGGAACAGGTCCGAGTCCAGCGCCAGGATTCCCACCCACGAGGCCGGGGTCAGTGCAGGCTGGACCTGCCCCCCCTGCCGTTTCGTCGACTTCTCCTGCTCCTGAACAACAACCACAAGGAGGAAGGCCCGTGATTCCCCGTGCAAACTTCTTCCCCAAGGCTGCTGGTCTTCGTCCGCGATCGAGGAGTTTTTCATGGTTTGTTTGATACGACGAGTTCGGAGGTTCCGTTACCCAAGGTTCAGAAAGGCAAGAGGTTAGTATTCTTTTTTTTTTTTTTCTTTTTTTCAGAATTTTGGATACTGACCCTTGGTTGCTTGTTTAATAATATTTGTAGTCGAGATGAATCCGAAATTCTGACTGCATGGGATGTCCAACGCTCGTTGACCACAAGTGCAGCTTCCAACTCGAATTTGAACGCGAAATCAGCTCTGAGCTCCCTTCCACACCATCCTTTGCCGTTATCGACATCCATTACTGGGTCAGCTGGAGGTTTAAAATCCTTGATATCCTCTCCGGGGCTTAAATCACCCAGCAGTCGGCTCGCCCAGTCCGTATTTGTAGCACCAGATATGACAGAAAGGACGGAAGGCATCTCGAACGCAGGATCACGGTTCCACCCTCGGTCTCTTTGACTAATTGGGCCCCTCATCAGTTGAGGCAGGTCTCTTCCCGTGCGATGCTCAATGAATTCCCAATGAATAGGTCATTTCGAGTTCGACCTTCGGTTTGAATGGTAGTTCACGGCCGGCCCCCATTTCTTGCACCACAAGACTAGTCACCTCTTACATCGTCTCCGCTTGGAGGGATTTTGCCAGGTCGTAAATCCTCGCTTCAAATAGGAAATCCAAGATCCTCATCTTCATCCTCGCAAAGGATGGAGACTGACACTGTTGAATGACTCACGTTCGCAGGTTGTCTCTCCGCCACCAATTCAACGCCAAACTTCCCTCCGCACGAACGTCTCCCTACCCAACCTGCGCCGGAAACAAAGTCGCCTCAATACTGATGTGGACCTCGTCTCCACTTCTGCATCGATGACCGGAAGTCACTAGCAAGACGCGGCGGAGATGCTCCAAGTCAAAAACATGGCGTTCGAGCTTGTTCGGCCGAATTTCCGCGCCATTTCCAGGGCACTGCGCGGACGAGCGAGGATTCTGGAGTGTTAGGGCGTGAAGGCTCGATCGACCGCCGTCAAGATGGGTACCTACACCCAGAAAACCCCGCTATTTCTGTATCTTTGGGTAATGATTCACCTGAAGTGCGGTCCCAACCCCCTACGACCACACCGCCAGGGCCATCCCGAACCACGGCTGACTCTGAGTCCTCCATGGCGGCATATCGAAATCACGAGCTAAAGTGGATGTCGCTCATGTCGTCCTCGCCTGCGGCCCAATTCCGCAAGTCCAAAAAGGTCAAGAAACTTCTCCTGGGCAGTGTCCCGTCTTCTGTGCGCTACCTTGTTTGGTCCTATCTCACTGATGGTAAAGCCCGTTGTGTGCCAGGCGTGTATGCACAACTCTGCGGGAGAGGGAGAGTAGGGGCATCGAAGGATGTCGAACGGGATACCAAGAGATGTTTCCCGGACCAGCCACACCTTCAAGGAACGCAAGGTCCGGCGTTGGTACTCCTCCAGGCATATTTGAACATGGTTCCAGACATTCAGTATTCGATGGGTAGGTTCTGTCGTCTTCTACAGTATCAAGTGTAGCATTAACTTCTTGTTTCGTTAGGTTTGACATTAATTGTGGGCCAACTGCTACTTCTCTCACCGGAAGGCGATCCATTTTGGATTTTCGTGTCGATTATGGAGACGCACATTCGGCCATACTTCCCTGCTTCGATGATCCAGATAAAAGTTGATGCAGCTCTATTCTCGTGTGCTTTGGAAGCGAATGACCCGCAGATCGGCAGGAAGGTTTTTGTCGACAGGGTGTTCTACCGGGACGAATGTGTGCACCCTGGTATGATGCATCTTTCATTTCCTTTGATGAATGTTTAAACATTTATATAGGGTGGTGGCGAAAACCGCGGAACGCGGTTCAATTACCAAATTCGAACCAACTTGACATCAGCGACATAGCACAGCGTTATCTTCACCCCGTATCGGGTTTTATCAACTTCAAGGTGGACTTCCATGCATACAAACCCACGGAGAGTGCACCCCCTCAGCGAATCGCTCTCCGGGGACAATCACTTCTTGCGTCACCGAGATTCAACAAGGGTACTGTGTTTACGAGATCTGAGAGGGATTCTTTCGGTCTCGAAGGCCTATCTCTCGATGAATAGTGCACTCGCGCGTGGGACCAGGTCCAGACGAGGACGACTGACATCGCAAAGAACACGTTTTTGCAGAGTTTGAAGGAGCAGAATTGGGCCTTGTATTACGCACTGCTTTCTCGCCATCTGAGGGCACTGGTTCCGATCTTCTAAACACCCACCGAGGTAAAGATCTTTCTCACTCTCGTCAGCATTCATGTAAAATATCGTTCTCGCTATCGTGCAGGCGGATGCGATTGTAAATTACTCACATATATTCAGGCGTAGTGAGGCTCTTTTTTGACGCTTCCCAATAAAGATAAGACGTCCTTGAGGGAACACGGGAAAGAGATATTGATCTCTTCGTGGTCACCGAAGCGGAAGCTATATTAGGAATCGGAGGCCAGGTTGTAGGAGTAAATTCGTGTATAATGATGTTTCTTCTTCGGAAGACTTTCCTTGGGAAACCCTGGACTCTATTGAGGGAGAAGCTAACAAGTTGAAAAATCAACAACAGACAAACTCTGGTTCCAGGATCTTTTAGCTAACTGAACCGTTTTTGATCTAGTAGCCAGTTTACCAAGCCCAGTAGGTTATTTAGCAAGTGATGTTTATTGAACAAGTGGTGTTGCAAATAGGCGACGTTGGGGTAAAAAATTGGATCCAACAAGCGGTACACATACAAGCATAATAAAATGGATGAAGATAGAAATGAGCCAATGAATATGTGTAGCACCTATACCAAGAGAGAGGGGGGAATATTTCTATTGGATCCACGAAAAGATGAAGAAACAGTGATGTACATGATGCACACCAATCAAACCTTTGGACTGATACAAACCTCTCCCCATTTATGGCAGTTACTGCTCATTGGATTGAGGTGGATGCCGTACCGACGCTGCAAGGCACACAATATAATCTTTGGCTTCACACGGACCTTATTGGATTCCACCACGTTCCTGGACATCACACCGGAGAACACATCGCACACGCCTTTCTTCATGTCCTTGACCGCATTGGAGTTGCACATAAGGTATGCAATGTATCGCTTTCAGAGACTTTTACTGAGTACTGTACATTCCAACCGATTGTTCATGCCATGTTACGCGTTACATATATTGTTCATCTGACAAGTTGTTCACGTCACCCTAAATAGGAAATTAAGGGTCCATTTCGGGTGCCTCGGGCGCTTTTTTGGAGATTTTGGACTAAAAACTCACCCTTTCGGGCCTCGTTACGTGTTACATTTACTTATTGTTCAGTTCATGACCGACCGTTACCTGTTACATGAACAATCGGTCGGAATAGTACAGTAATGTTTAGCTTGGTTGGATTACTTTAGACAATGCGAGTAATAATGACACTTTTATGTCCAAGCTGGAGGAGGAGCTTTGTAAATGTGGGATTCCATTTGATCATGTCGAAAACAGAATTAGGTGCTATAAGTTCTAACTGCCATTCATCAAAGAGGATATTAATTGCTTAATGTAGATGTTTTCCTCATGTTGTTAACAAGGCCATTTTGGCAGTCTTGACCGATCTCAACTATGCGAGAGAGCCAATAACCGCTGAGGAACAAGTTTCATTCCTGGACGCCATGGATAAAGATCCAATCACAACAATTCATGTGGTATGTTTGATTTATCCTGTATGAGTTGTTCCTGATGCAAAGATACAGATACGAGCATCATCAATTCGTTGCCAACAATTTTCGCAAATCATCAAAACATTCTTGGGGAAGGATCTTCAGCTTCTTCGCGATGTTGATACTCGATGGTCATCTGCGCTGCTTATGATTGAACGTGCGTTGGTTTTAGAAGGGGTAAGTTTTTATATTTCCAGTAGTTACTGTCGATTTGATGTTAATGCTTGTTGCCGGCGGTCGCCCAGTGCCTTGAGTCATTTTTGAACATTCCAGAATTCCATGACCTCTGTGATAAATACCGCCTTGCAGACGAAGAATGGAATGCCCTTTCCGTCGCACGTGAGATACTACTGGTATGTTTTTCCAGCTTTGAAATTCATGCTGTGACTCAGTGTTGTTTAGGTTCCATTCGCCTTCCAGCAGAGGCTTTCAGCTCAAAAAACCCCCACACTTTGTGATGCCATTCCCTCGTTCTACGAACCTGGAAAGAAATGCAATTCAACTTCTTTGGCAGACCAGAATATGATGTTATCGAGAAAGGCCTTGACAAGCTTAGTGTATATCTCGAACGTACAGAGCTTGTCCCAGCATATGTGATCTCTATGGGTGTGATTTCTTTCTTCATGAAACTAAAACTATCACTAATCCATTTAAAAAGTTCTTGACCCTTCGATAAAGTTACAGCACTACACGGAGCATGCACCCAAGAAGCTTCAATGGGCAAAGGAAACACTATGCAATGTTGTAAGTAATTTAAGTGTTGTTCATTTAAAGCTTCTGAGCTAATCGCTAATGTAGCTTTTACCTTATCATGCCAAACGTACTCGAGCATCCCAGACTGCTGTACAACTGCCTCCGCCTGCCTCTCAACCACTCCCAGTCCAAGTGCCAGCCCCCATTGATCTTTCATCAAGCTCGCACTTCACACCACTTCATTCACGAGCTAATCGCCACGGTCACGCTGCCATTCCGAGTCGAACAGCAGATGAAATCCTTGGTTTCGCGAGGCCGACAGTTATGCATACTTTGGAAAATGGACTCGACAGTGAAATCGAACCATATCTTCTTGACATGAACATTGATACCAGTAGCCTCATGTTCTGGCAGGTATGGCAATTTAAATTCAAAACCGATGTTTTACTGATGAGGCAAAAACAGGAGAATCAACTCCGCTATCCCACCTTCTTCTTAGCCGCATTAGATTACCTCCCAATACAAGGCTTCACTGTTCCTTGCGAACGGGTTTTTTCCTCCACCAAGGAAACTATGACAGATCGTTGGAATCGAATATGCAAAAAACTCATGGAGCAGCTTCAAATGCTCAAGTTTTCATTTAAAAATGGGCGGCATCTTGATTTTTCAGCAGGGACAAGTGAGAAGGACATCCTGGAATACTTGGAGACGATGGCAGGGGGCCCAGAGAATGTCCCAGAGGACTTACATGCATTTATTCAGAGCTTAGGATCATAACCAGTGTCGTTAAAATAATATTTCCTTTTTCGGTGATGAGCTGTGGCTAGCGGTGGAATTGAGCCGCTGTGCCTGGATTGGAGCCATCAAACCAACGGCTTGGCTGCGCTTGGAGCTGCCAATAAAGGCTGAGCCATGGAAGCTGAGCCAGAGCTGAGCTGAGCCGAGCTTCGGCAACACTATTACGATGGATGCTGGGGTGATAAGAAACGATGAGGGGATGAGGAGGGGAGAAAGGGCGGCATCGATGATCGATGATCGCAAGCAAGAGAGAGTTGATGTTGACTGTCGGAAGAACACAAATTGCTAAAAATAAAACGCAGCGTTTGCTGGCTCCAGAAGCGTTAACACCTGGACGATTTTTGACCGGTCCAGATCAATAATAGAATGAGTCCTATAAATAGAACTCGTAACCAAGAACGCCACCAGCTAGACCTGTGACAGGTTCTATCATGTGCGTAAACTCATGATTCTAGGACCTGTAACAGGCCTATCTGGCAATCTGATATATCAGAGGTATCTAATTAGATAAAAAGCCTGATACATTAATCAATCTAATTAGATACACATTCTGATATATCACATTAGATACATTAGATACACATACCACCTTGCTTCTCCAGCACGGCTTGTCCTCGGCAAAACAGAGCTATGGCTGTTGACATTGCACACGGGAAATCCCATTTGCGCCCCTTCCCAAAATGGCACATTTCCGCCTTTCCGCATTTGGGTTGCCCGCTTTCCCTTCTGCCACCACCGGTCCACCACGGCCCCATCGATCCACCAGGCAGTGCTTTGGGCCCAGGTAGAACACAACCACGAGCACCTGCATCGCCACCCTGCCCCTCCCCTCATTCAGGGATGTGGGCACTACGTCATCACTGACCACCTGTTGAGGATTGGCTCGCCACGTCATCGGACCAGCGGAAGCAAGCAGGGCGCGTGGGGGGGCGGCATGCGATTCGCGAGGCAGGGTGGTCCCTACATACACTGCCTTGTTCATACCAACGGTCTGGCTCGGGCTTGGCCTGGATGCCCCGGGTTTGGATCACGCACGCTCACTTCATCGCAGGCATCACTCTCCTCAAACCCCTCTCGCGCCTTCCCTCTCGTCTTGACAGATGGACCAGGACTCGAAAACAAGTCATAAAAATATTTATTTGGTATGTTATACTACACCTAATCGTGCTTTTTACATCCCCACACCCATGTTCGTTCCCAGCAGCGACCTGGCCTCTTCCCTCCATCTTCTGACCGGGTCTGTGGGTTAAACGATTTTGGGCAGGCATGTGGATAGGGGCAGGTAGGAAATGCGAGGGGAGACCACCTGGCCTCTTCCCTCCAACCTTCGACTGGGTATGTAGGCCAAACGATCTCGGGCTGGCATGTGGGTTAGGGGCCCTGGGCAGGTAGGAAATGTGGGGGGAGATCCACAGTGTGGAAACCCACCAGGTATGAGGAAGTAAAACCTCTTCTTCACCATCACTGCCACCCACTCACAACTATGTTGCTTTAGCAGTGAACATGATCGTTTATGTACCCCCAGCCCATACTGCGACATTGGCCACATGAACGCACTGAACGATCGATGCCCATAAGCTCTCCCTACACTAACCGCGTCAACACTTGGCCCCACAACAGCTGACACCATGACTCCACCGCCACTACCGCCAACAGTAATAATGCTGAGACCAGCTGGTTGGAATGAGAGAGAGGCTAGCGAACGATGATCCCTGTCACCAACTACATATGTACATAAATACTATGCCCTGTATCCGTTTGTAGAGTAACTTCCTTAAATTCATTCATGCTATCATGATAACTCGAAATTAAAGACCCTAGGGCCTAGTCCAACTTGAAGTAACTAGTATATTCTGTGATGGGCAAAGGCTTGTTCTATTGTTCTACTAAGTACTAAGTAACAGTAATTCAATGAAAGATCACCGACATTTATTACATATATATACCTTAAGGCAAGATTTGTTACACATAATGAAGCTAAAGGACATAATTTACCGTCAAGTTCAAGGTAGACGCAAAAACTGTTCGTGACTGTTCGTGATCTGTTCGTGATCATTTCCAAATTCGTGCTCAAGTTGCCGCCATTGCCTTCAGAAACAAACAACAACAGACCGTGTGTCCAACACAAAGATTTCACTGCCCCTCCCTCTTCTCTCTCTATACCCCCAATGCGTGTACCAGGACGTGCCAAAAGATGTGTATGCTCTCTATCACCATTCTATACTAGTTCTACTATATTTACCCTTTTTCTAGGCCCTCCATCGGAGTCCAGCAGCTGCTTTGGCTTCCCTCCTCCAATGAGGGATGTGGGCTTTCTCTTTGTCTCATTGTATGGTTCTAGGTGAGTATGAGGGCTCGGGGCCATGTAGGATAATGTGAGGGGAGACACATGGTGTGGGAGATCCGTGAGGTGGCAGGTACATAGGAGGTGAACTTCTGTTCATCTTCACCTCCCTTTTACCGCTACCTACTGACGACAACAACATTTGGGCCCATAGGTACACCCTTTGCACCCCCATTATGCACCGCCACCCATGCAAACAATCCCAGCCATTCCGACCCCTCCAGCCACCCACTGCCGTCACCCAGCTCACCCAACTCCACAACCAACGACCTAAGCCCAACCTCGCCCTGTATGACAACAACCCCAATGCAAAACGCCATGCTTGCTTCACTGCCAGCATCTCCACTGCTCACAGCGGCGAAAAACCACAAGCCCTAGAGCCGTATGCCCCCCTTTCCTACTGCCCACACACTCGGCCACGCCCACCCCAGCTGCCACTGCCCTCTGTTACCCACCTTTCCACCACCTGCACAAAGTACGAATACTCTTGGCTACGGGTATTTGTCTGGCATGCATTGTGATGTGGTGAAGGGCACAGAGCTTGCAAACGAACAGAGGCTCATATGGCGTGCTCTGGGTAGCGCGAACAAACCACCGGGTTCATTCGTGCATACGAAAGACCATGGGCATGGCTGAAGAGCCCACAAAGCGCATATGACCAGGAGGGTATGTGAACGCGAACGCAGGGTGTATCAGAATGTGAATAAACCACTGGGGATATAATGAGCGGTGTCGCGTATGAATGCGAAGGCAGAAACTCTTTATCTAGTAACTTAGGTATCCTTGTAGTTGTATAGTTATTAGTTGTAGTAGAATAAATGGCATTTTTCGTCGATTTGTTTCCCTGCGCCTAATTGGGACATGAGGCGGGTTTGTATCCCAATCAGGAATTAAGGTGCACCTCATAGACCCAATTGGCCCGCCGCGCAGGGGCCTCTGCACTGAGTTTAAATAGAGCCAAAGGCAGATACAGTGCCGAGGGGTGGAAGAAGTTAGGCCATATGTAATGTGATATATCAGAATGTGTATCTAATTAGATTGATTAATGTATCAGGCTTTTTATCTAATTAGATACATGTGATATATCAGCCTGCCAGTGGGTGGTG
>Ga0307517_10006978_pt1 | contig 16597 bp, 13 predicted proteins | sample 23_EM_MG_FD_194515 | JGI IMG/M metagenome (GOLD analysis project Ga0307517, IMG submission 194515) | Populus trichocarpa ectomycorrhiza microbial communities from riparian zone in the Pacific Northwest, United States - 23_EM | ecosystem: Host-associated > Plants > Roots > Unclassified | place... | reverse complement strand
CTAACTTTCTTCTTTTTTTTTTTTTTTTTTTGTGTTTCCTTATCTGGGTTGTCGTCATCCTGATTGAGTTTTATTGAATTTGAGTGGAATTAAGGGTGCCCATTTCATCCATTTGTGGTCTCGATCTATTTCTGTTTCTAATTTTGGATCTTGAATTCTCTTAATTGCTTTATTATTGGATTGTTTGCGTGCTTGGTGAAGTTAAATTTAGGGGATACCAAGTTCATCAACTTCTATGGTTTTGATCTGTGATAATTTCAGGTTTTAGATTTTGAATTTCTACTTGCATATAGCTGCAACCTTTATTTTGAGAAGAGAAAATGATGGCAGAGTTATTAGTGATGCATATTAAATGAAGTAAAGCTTGGATGAGCTCACTTTGTTATTGAGGGAAGTTGCAAGATCTGTCTTTGAACTTGCTTTACTTACTGTATATGTACATAACAGTATTGTTTTAATTTTACTGATGCATGATTTTAAGTGCAGATCTTGCATGTTACCCCTATTATTTTCAGGTGCTTTAATTGCAATTGAATCTGATTTTTTGAACTCTAAGTGACTATGCAGTATGCCCTCAGTTTCTGTAGCCATAAGAAGTTGTGATCTTTTTCAAGGCCCCTATCTGTTTGCAACCAACTGCATGATTAACCTTGTGGTGAGGATTAGTCCTTGCATGCTGAAAAGATATTTGAATAAGCATTGAAATTTTCCATGAAAACATTTGAATTGCAAAGCTTGTTTGCTAGCAAATATTTGAAAAGGTTTTTACCAGCACAATGCTACCAGCTACAGCATTCATTGTACTCTCTATTAGAATTATTAGAAAAAAAAAATTCCATTTATTTTTTTATTTCACATAGTTCCTTGCCTTTCTTGATGCAATCTCATTGAATAATTCTTTGCATTGTACTTGATCTCTTAGTGCTTATGAGCTTATCATTTGTCAAATAGACCATGTTTGGGAGTCAAAAGTTTATTTTTGAGGAAATTATGATCTTATCTACTAATGCTTGTGACTTCTGTTTTGTTTTATGGTTACAGGGTTGGCCAACCTTTCAGTCACAGGTTAGAGCTCATTCTAAAAACCCAATTTGTTGGATCACTTTTATTTGTTATTCTGAGAGCATCACGTATTTTTCATCCTGCACTTTCTGAAAGCCTCTTGTAAAATGAGACTAGGGTGTAGCTACTTTATCAGACTTAAATGATTTCTTGAGCTATATATTCATATATTTTAACCTTGTATATGTTATTTCCGACATCCAACTGCTAAGAACCTTGCATTTTGTTTGATAAAAATGTGGATGTGCCCCATAAATTGTGTTGTCTTTCCTCAGTCTGCAGAATGGGAATTTTGGTTTTTTAAGTTATTGGGTTTCTTCCACTTATGATTTCAGTTTATAAAATGCTTTTTAATTGATCTTAATTGCTCTTTCTTGAATAATCTTATTCATTCAAATTTAGAATATGCAATTTCAATTGACAACCCCAGTGTTGCTATTGACTTCCAAGAGTTAGGGCCTATCTGATTCACTGACAATTTGATGAGTGAAAAAAGCACAATTGCTTGTTAGTCAAATGTCCTCTTTAGTTTGACCTTTGATCCAGCTGCTCCCTTTTCTCTTTTGCTATTTCTTACTATTTCACTTTATCTGAAAAAATTAGGCCATGCAACAAAATAAAAACTCAAAAGAACTGCTTTAACACTCCTGGTGCTTGAACTTATTCCAGTCATTCATTCATTGACGCACTACACATCTTGTTTTATAATGGATAGACAGAAGCTTTTGGCGACTTCTTTTTCTCATTTATGTGCTTCCTTTAATTATGATTTGTGGGATCATGGTCTCGCCGACATAGATTGTGGAAGTAATGACCCCGATCTCAAAACGGAGATGGAGAAGCAATTTGTGGACCTTCTAACAGAGGAGTTGAAATTGCAAGAGGCTGTTGCTCAAGAGCATGCTCATCACATGAACATCACGCTTGGTGAAGCAAAAAGGGTGGCATCCCAATACCAGAGGGAGGCAGAAAAATGCAATGCTGCCACTGAAACATGCGAGGAGGCAAGAGAGCGGTCTGAAGCATTGCTGATTAGAGAGAGGAAAGTTACTTCCTTATGGGAGGAACGGGCCCGCCAACTGGGCTATGAAGGAGAGTAATTGTTATACAGTTGATATTTGAGTATTTACATGAATCCTTCTATCATTAGCGTTCTTACTAGCAGGCGCAATCAAATTGACTGGGATCTTCACTTTCTGCGCAATCAAATTGATTGGGATCTTCACTTACTCTGTCACTCGCAAATTGGTTCAGTTTTCTTGTGAAGGCATGCAAATGGTATGTATCTATCGATTTTCACCAGTAATCTTTACCTGCTCTGGATCTACCAGCTCAACCATTATTTCTAGTGCTCTCTTAATGAGTTACTTGATACTGTGCTATACTGCTATGCATGATGTAATGAACATGATTTTACAAGGCTTGTTTTGTTACCTTGATATAAACTTCCTGGACCACTTAATCTCCATCCTTAGTTTTGAGGGAGCTTTGTGGATTTTTTTTTCATACTGCATCTGCATCTTGGCTATAGAAAGTAACAGCTGTTCGCTTTGCCATATCTCATTTACCTCAGCCATGTCGTTTCCTTGCCTGCAATCCTCCTTCAACATGTCACTTTGGAAGTAGGTTTTGCACCTGATCACATCTTACCATAACCTTGTCCCAGCTGCATGTATTGATACCACAGCTCGGCTCGGCTTGGCTCAGCTTGGCCAACAACTTTTTATACAAGACTGAACCCGCCACGTCTTTCTAACAATTTGGACAAACATTTGCATTTTTATGACATTGAAAAACCATGTTAATATCGTAAACGCGTCCCTGTTATGATAACTTCCAAGTTTTCATACCGAATGAATGACTTTATCATACCTAGACAACTATGAAGAGATAAAACCAATGAATGCATAGATTTTTCAGATTAAGCGATCACTAATCAAACTTATATTGTATTCCCAAACCCCAAAAGATGGCGACAGTGATCGAACTTCCAATACTCCACCAGCCATGAATATGGAGCCATGAGCCTCCAACCACGATGCTTCATAGACATCTAAAATCAAAACCTCAGCCTGAATCAAGATTAATATAAAACTAATTTGATATTGGAAATGGAGAAGAAACTGCTTATGGCACTTTGCTTTAAATTAAAGTTCAACTGTAGGTGCCAGGTTCGGCTGCTTCAGGATTTTGATAATGATTGATATTGCCGTCTAATTGTATTTTTGAAAATTTTTAAGGTTTTTTAATTTTAAATAATTTTATATATTGTTTTTGATGTGTTTGATGTTAAAAATAAATTTTAAAAATAAAAAAAATTATTATTTTAATATATTTTAAAACAAAAATAAATCGGTAAACACCTCACGTAAGTCATTAAAAAAAAAGGAAAAAACTGATATTTTTTTGGAACATCTACCCAGTTGGGATATCTGGGTAGGCCCAGTTAAATTTTGTAACGTCTGCAGTTAAATTTTGTAACATCTACTGACAAAATCCATTTCAAGGGACACATGGGAGGTACTGAGCAAAATCAAACAAGAAAAGAAGCGACGATTTTGTATCCAAACAGCACAGAAATGGTCACCTTGTTAGGGTGCATCTACAAAAAGTAGATATATGTGAGGTAGTTTGCTTCTGTCAGGCCAACTGACCAATCTAGCCATCATCACCAATTTGACTTTCCTCCAAAAATAAGAAAAGAAAATCACAAACAGTCAAAAAGCACATGCTTGCCAAGGACACAGACGCGGTTTCAGAGACTTTCAAAGTCCATGCACTCACTGTCATGCCTCGTCTTAACCTTAATTTTTTATACGTAGAAAGAAATATTTTATTATCTTAGATCATAAATAAAGAAAAGAAATCAACTTGGATCCATCTAAAACTAAACAAAACACATCATCTTTGCAATACCCAGATCCGGAAACTGTCTTAAAAAGCTGTTTCTGCTCTTTTTGGGGTCTGAAACATTTATTCCATTTCTCTTCAATTGAACATGGTGATGTGTAATATGCTGTACGATATAGGGTTTTTGTTTGTCTTTCTGTGAAGTTTCTCGGGTCTTCGGACCAATCTTGGGGACCTCTCTACATTTGGAAAGGTAACTGCGATTTTTTTGGGTTCTGTTAAGTTTCTATAAATGGAAAGTTCAAGAGGCAGGAGGGTTGAGAAAAGAGGTTATGATCAGAGTGTTGATGATGAAGCTGACAACCTGCCAGAATCAAAAAAGGCAAAATTGCCTGCTTTAGCAAGGTTGGTCTTTGTAACTACTTCATGAGATTTATTGTTCCCAATTTTGTGTTTTGGTTTTCTTTCATGGCTTTGAAAGATAAGTTAGGACAACTAGAAGAGGATTGAAAGATAATTTTGTTAATTATAGGAGGATTGGCAGATTGGATATATTCCCTATGATCCATTGGGTTGAGTTTTAAAATTCAGCACTTGTATCAGTTTTATTCCTTCCAGAGCTAAATTAAGTCTTCTCATTTTAATCTGATGCCTAAACCATACATGGGTGGTCACTATTTACAATGATTCTGGTTCCTTGATGATTTGTGGATCTCATGCCAAACCTAGCTATGCCTAGTGAGATCTTATCTTCATTAACAATATCATAAGGTAGGTGATTTGATAGACTTCAAGAATGATTGAAACTGCTTGTAGGATGCGCTTTAGCTTGATTGACATTCAAGGAGGTAAATGAAAGAATGAGCCTGTGATTATAAAACAAACTTGGGTACTAGAGCATTGTCATTGTGGGGTTGTTCTGTTGATGCAGGGTGCTGCTGAAATCACTCTTTTGGGCTGATTTCAGAATCAAAGTCTCCACTGAGTTACTTTACTAGATCGGATCAATGATTAAGAACAAGATCTTGAAACATCAAATATGTACTTAAGCTTTTGGATTCAAGTTTCAAACAGCTTAAACTTATGTGTGGAATTGGTTGAATATTCAAGTCAATGTTTGGTGCTGTATTAATTCAGTTTGTCTAATATCTTCTTTGTGCATGTGTTCTGCCTTAGCATCAGTTTTTAAGTCCACTCCAACTGATATATGACTTAATATATCTGCAGTGTAATTGTGGAAGCTTTGAAGGTGGATAGTTTGCAAAGACTTTGCTCATCTTTGGAGCCTTTGTTTCGCAGAATTGTGAGTCACGGATTCTTTCTTTAATTCGTTTGTTCTAATAAAATTTGGGTTGAGTTGTGATATTATTCTAAACCTGTAGAAGATACAATGACACTGCTGCTGTTGTTTATTTTTAGCTGATTGTATCTCATGAGAATCATGACTCGGGTCACCGTGTAGGGCTCACTTGTAGACATACTGAAATAATTGCAGAGACTTCTGTGCAGTAAATCTTACATCAATTTACAGAATGTTGATAAAAGTCCTCAGCAACATTCAAGCATTTTCTTGTCTACTTGTCCCCTAATTTGTCGGCTGTTGGTTTAATTTATCAAAGGCATTGCATATTATGCGATCCTAGTTATCTTCAATTCCTTTGCTGATTTTGGCATTATGAATGAATGATCAGGTCAGTGAAGAAGTGGAACGTGCTTTGACAAGGTTAGGCCCTGCTAAATTGGCTGGAAGGTAGGTTCCTGGGTATTTTTGAATTCTAAAAATTAAAAATTCCTTTCCGATCTGCCTTGGATCTTCATGATGCTGGCAAACAATGTAGAAAAAATCATTGTAAATTTCAGTTATACTCCATGTTATCCTGGTGGAAATTGGGATGTCATTTGTATAAAAAAAAACTGCAATGTATAGGTATTGATATGATGAATTATGATTCTTCCTATGGCAGGTCATCACCACCAAAACTTCCAGGCCCAGAAGGAAACAATCTACAACTTCATTTCAGAACAAGAATGCCTCCTCACCTGTTCACAGGAGGGAAAGTTGAGGGGGAGCAAGGGGCAGCTATCCATGTTGTCCTGTTAGATGCAAGCACTGGAACTGTTGTGCAAACTGGACCAGAATCAGCTGCTAAACTGAATGTTGTGGTTCTTGAAGGTGACTTCAATGAGGAAGCTGATGAAGATTGGGCAATGGAGCATTTTGAAAGCCATGAAGTAAAGGAGCGTGAAGGTAAAAGACCACTGCTGACTGGGGATCTACAGGTCACTCTCAAGGAAGGGGTAGGAACTCTCGGAGAAATTACTTTTACTGACAATTCTAGCTGGATAAGGAGCAGAAAGTTCAGGCTTGGTGTTAAGGTTGCTCCTGGATATTGTGAGGGGTTTCGTGTTCGTGAGGCTAAGACAGAGGCATTTGCTGTTAAAGATCACCGAGGAGAATGTGAGTTTTCAAATGGTTATAACTCATGGTTGCTAGTTTAGAGACCGTGCAGCACACATCTGTTTTGGAGAGTAGAACATTAGAGTATAAATATTAAAATTAGTGCTCAACAATATTAGAATCTAGATGCTCTTACTTGGCTAGATAGATGACTGCCCACTAAGCCTCTCAAACAACACCATCTTCCTGGGTTTCTCTTTTATTTAATTGAGAAACAATGATATCACGCAAATATAGTACAATTATCGGTAAAGCTAGTAGCCTTCCACTGCATAATGTGGTGCATATTGGATGGTGACAGGTTGCCAGAATAGCAGGAGAATAGTAGTTCCTTCTGCATTCTTCCAAGCTGTGAGTCTTAGCGTGGGTGAAAGATAACTCGCTATCTGGTTATAAATACAAGTAGTACGGAATGTTTTGACTAGGGACTTCATAGTTCGGTTATTTTCTTGGAACTGAAATGCAAAAACCTTAGAAATCTAATGGTATAAATAGATGCAACAGCCAGTTCTGCAGCTTCGTACAAAGAAACCTCCAATTTTTGGGCTGTCTTATAGTTTGGGTAACTGTATTCAGTTGGAATTTGCAGCCTCTTACATTTTATCAAATTTCAGATGAATTATTTCCAACAAGTTGTGGTAACCAAGATTGTTTATATAAATTTCAGTATACAAGAAACACTACCCACCAGCTTTACACGATGAAGTTTGGAGATTGGACAGAATAGCGAAGGATGGAGCATTGCACAAAAAGTTGGTAAAGGCTTATATTACAACAGTTGAAGATTTTCTCCGTGTTCTCATTAGAGATCCACAGAAATTAAGACATGTAAGAATCCTTTTCTTTTTCCCTACATATGTTTGAGAAATCTATTATTCTTTTCAGTTCATATACCTTGTTTCCATATTGATTGTTCTTCAATTTCCTGTTTTCCACTTTGATGTTCACATAGATCCTTGGAAGTGGAATGTCAAATAAGATGTGGGAGAATACAGTTGAGCATGCAAAGACTTGTGTCTTAGGAGGAAAGCTTTATGTTTATTATGCTGATGGTAATCATAGCACTGGTGTTGTTTTCAATAATATATATGAGCTCAGGGGCCTTATTTCAGATGGGCAGTTCCTCTCATTGGAATCGCTTAACCACAATCAAAAGGTTTGATATTCTCTGCCATTCAGAATCTACTAAAACATTTGCTCATCATTTTACACTTCAGTTTTGCCCTGATATTCAGCTGAATCTGTCTATACAAAGTGCCATACAAAAATAGTGCAGTAAAACGTGTTGCAATATTACTTAATGATCTAAAGAAAGATGTTTACTAAAACTTGTTGCAAATAATCTTGAAATCAAACATTGAAGAACATTCAAGATGTGATAATTTTCATTGTATGTGGTGTAGAGTCAATACAAATTGTCCTACTGATGTGTTTGACTGATAGACATCAGGATCTTTTACAACAGACTGTTATTCGCTACTCTAGGCATAAGAAATGGTCTTATTCTGACACATTAAATGTGGCAACTTTAGCTGCCCCAACACCATGTTCAGAGTCTTGGATGGCATGCGTCCAAAACCTCTCTTGGAGATTGAAGGATCTGTGTTACTTGACGGCTGTCACTACAAGTAAAGTTTGCTCATTCATGCTCGTGTTTGCTCACAGGTTTCAGTGGATTCCCTGGTGAAACAAGCATATGAGAATTGGCATCAAGTTTTAGAATATGATGGCAAAGTCCTGAACTCCCTAGCTAGCAATAACAGAGGCAAAGGAGCCTCCACTGCGCCCCTTGTTGAAAACAGCTACGAGAGAAATGACTACATAACATCTGCTCAAAACAAGCAGCAGTTTGATCCTTCTGAACCAAGTCCACAACACCAAGCCATAAATAACCACCCATCAGTCCCTCAGTTGATTGAATTTCCATTTGTTAGGTCTGATCAGAATGCTGTAATGACCCTAAATAACATAAATAATCCACAAGCAGCATTACCTGGCAGCGCGGATTATATGTCAGTTGGAACTCCTTCTGTTGGGGGTGTTTACTTTCCAGGAGATTGGTCTCGGACAAGGAATGAGAATGGATTGGAAGACTTTTTTGCAGAAGAAATACGGCTAAGGAGTTCAGAGATGTTGGAGAGTGATGACATGCAGAGACTGCTAAAAACATTTGGTGTGGGTGGAGTTGGGATGGGACCTGGTTTTGGCCATTCTGACGAGGCTTGTTACTCTTACAGCATTCAAGCATATGAGCCTCGGATGAATCAAGCATATGCGCAGGAGCGTGGAAAGGGCTCAGGGAAGGCTGTCGTTGGATGGCTTAAGCTGAAAGCAGCTCTACGTTGGGGGATATTTGTAAGGAAGAAAGCTGCAGAGAGAAGAGCTCAGCTTGTTGAGCTTGATTAAGTTGAATATTTAAATCTAATTTAACTCGAGTTCTATCGATATTATATCTGTTTATGTGCCTGTGAATCTTTTAATGTTTTTTTCGATTGTTGAGAGACATAGTGAATACTTGCAAGTTTAACATATTGGAATTGAAAGGCACGCTGGATTATTCCAGGTTCTGCTCTATTTGCCTATATTCTCATAGGCCAGACAAGGCAAAATTTAAGGTGAGAGGGAGAGAGGGGGAGAGAGAACCGTTTCTAACCCCCATTATCCTTGTTTAAAATTTAGGGCTCTTTTCCTCGTTTTAGCCTGTAAAAGCAAGGTATTCATTATCTTGTTTAAATGTTATACTACTGTTCTCCTTTGATATGCGCATCACTTTTCCATAACTTTTCTTCACAGTGAATTTGTTAAGTTTCATGCTGTTCTGTAATAATTATCCGCTAGATAGCATCAGACTGCAGAATTCAATCATTGATATTTCCGAAAGCTTTGTCGGATTTGGGTTCATGGAACTAAACTCTTTTGATAAATGCCGGCGTTTTATTATGACAACGTCAAGAAAGCGACACTGTTACTCTCCTCCAGCTTTCTATTCCTTGCATTTGCATATAAATGGGCATCATTCCACCTTCTATAAGTGCAATAAACTAAAACAGAGATTTTCAGAAATTGCTCAAACAGAGATTGAAGATAACAAAAAAAACCTACACAAACCTCTCTTGCTATCTTTCCAGAGTAACAAAAACACTCCTGCTAAGCCCAACTCCACACACAAAACGACAGATATGAGAAAAGTGCTCGTGTGCCCGTGTCTGTCAGTACACGAGCACAGATAATTCTTAGTACATCCAAGGATAATGAATCTCTTAAAATAAGCATAAGAAGGGACAATTAATCCTATCTAATGGAGGCTGTTTGAAGCAGCCGTGTATCTGTTTTTCTTTTTCTGTAAAAGGTTCAAGCATTTTAAGCAAAAGATCTAGTTCTGATAGCAGATTCACACTCCAAGGCCCCAAAAAAAGCAATCTAGAAAACGTTCATTAACTTCCAAAGTAAATTTACAATTAGTAAAAATTAATATTTTAGAAAAGGGTGATGAATTTAATATTTACGATTAGTTTATCAATAAGAATTGAGAAGAGGAAAGAGATTAAAAAACAAGGATCAGGCTATAAATGTTAACCGGTAATTAACTCTGGTAACGGAGAATAAGAATAGAAAGAGGAAGATGAGATTGCATTGGGAAAAACGAGAAGGGAAAAAACTAAAAAGAAAAGGAGTAATCAATTACAAGATACAAGTTTTTCCATGAGAGGAGTGAGAACTCAGATACTCTTCTCCTTTCGAAGACTCACATGCATGATCCAGGTGAGAAAGATCCAAACCTGAATTCTCCATCCATTAAGGAACCATCATTTTGATCCTGCATCAAGTACATTATGAAGTGTCAAAGAATGCAACTTAAATTTTAACTCTCCCAAGAAAAGATTGGAATTTTTCGGAAGAAACAAGCACAAAGAAAATGAAACAAGCAGCTACTAATTCAAAACTTTCACAGGAACAGTAATAATAGGGAGTTTGGCTACAGAAATGATTCACCATTCCCTTTATCATTATGCATACAAGTTGGCTTTGAGTTCTATCTATCGAATAGGATATAATGATTTTCGATTATACACACTTGCGTTCTCTCCTCTCTTTCATTCGCCTTTCAGTCACTACAAATGTTTGCAAGGTAGCATGATTTTTTTTTTTTTTTTATAAATGGAGACTAAGAAAAAGCCTACCCATCACATAATTATTACTTGTGAAATGGAAGTAGCTAATTGATATGAATAACATAGTCTGTCTATCACAACAAAGAATCCAAACAAGAACGTAAATACGTGCAACCACAACCAACTCACATTTTATCAACTGGATAATAAAGGTTATCTATGTTGTCATCGTCTTGAGCTTTTATAGTTTTTACCAAAAAGAAGCAAAAGAGTCAATTAAAAAAAGTTTCCTAACTTCTTTAGAGCACGAAAACTTGAAATGGTGACTGGAAAAGCTGAAAAGAACGCATATGAAGTTTGTAATTGAGATGGATAAAGCAAAAAAAATATTCCCGTACCTGTTTGATCATTTCATTCATTATATCATCCAAAGACTCATAATTATTTTGAACGAAACCATTCTGGGACTTTGTTTGTGCCAAGATAACATCCTCGTTAGACCTCATTTTTGGATCCAAAGCAAAATTCTCAACATCAGGATGCTGAAACATGGATAGAGTCCCACTGTTTGATTGACCAATCATAGATGCGCCAAACCGTTTCCTTTGGTCCATACTCTGGTTCAATGCACCAATGGAACCATTGCCAGAAACCAGGGAATTCATGGCACCGAATGAACCATTTAGACCAGGATTATAGTTTTGGCTATTTTCTTCCCATCTGTTCTTTGAAATGTAATTTGTTGTATTCTGAAAAATATTACCAATAAAGTCTGTTTGTCCTTGCATGTCTACTCTGGAATCTTCTAAAGGTGCTGTGAGAGAACCCGTAGAGGAAAAATCGATGGGGCTATTAACAATGTGACAGGTAGTGGAAGATATATTGCCTCTCAAGGTACTGGAAGGTAATTGATCATGTCGGAAAGGTTCACCGATTGGCAAAGAAGGAAAAGTGGACAATTGAACTGCACCCTGCCAGTTATCATCACATCTACTATGATTCAGAAAATTTGAAGAGCCCTGGACACCAACATCAAAAGACTCCTGATTCAATGAAGGCATGCTTAGAGAAGATTGAGTCACCAATGATCCTCTATTATGATTTTGTTGTGGGTTCGCTTGTAATATCGGAGGGCTGCTTGTGGCACCAGATATGGTGTTGCTCAAGCTACCAATAGTCACTTTGACATCTGGGAAGCAACTTGCAAGTGTAAAACCTGCTGTATCACCTTTCTGATTAAACTCTCCAATATGGTTAATGGACTTCATTTGTAGTTGCTTGGGCTCCAGTGCTGATGAAATCCCTTGAAATAAATTTGTACCCTGGTTTGTTGGTAAGAGACCTGGCTGGAGCAGCCCAGAAGAAGCTATTCCCTGCAAGGTTAAACCCCCAGGAGAGTTCAATCTACCAAGAAAAGTCCCAGATGGATATGATGAAAGAGAAGTGGTTGAAAGCCTTCCTGGTCCATGCATAGAGCGAAAATCTCCAAATCCATCAACTGAACTCATTTGCAAGTAAGATGAGTCTTTAGCACCGAATGCAGAAACCATGTTGCCTTGCTGGTTTCCTCCACTACTTAGTCTTTTCAGGTAAAGCCTAAATTTCTGTAAGAAAATATAAACAGGAAGCTTCAAAATGACTACAGCAATAAAACTCTTTGAAATTTTAACACAAGTTCGGAATTTCATTAAACACGTCTAACTACATGTTGCATAAAAAACCAAACCTGGTCACACTCTAACTACCATGTGAAACAACAGTTGAATTAACATTTCTAATTTACAAAGATGGGCCTCGTAATTGTTAAGGATTTGCCAAGTTTTCCACATTAGTGTTGAGTGCACAGTTGCAGAATTCACACCCAATTTACATCCCATTATGATGTCACCCCAAGCACAGGTGCAGAATTCACAATCATAGGCATCATTTCTCATGGAAGGTAGGGAAGCAAAAAGGAAATATCACTACCTGCAAATGACTTGCCACGTTTTCCCTTGTAAGGCCATCAACATTCATCAGGTCAAGTATTTTCTTTGGAACAGCCTCTGCAAAAGATTTAACAAAAAGCAAAGGGTAAATCAAACGGTATTAGGATTGGTAAGTATGTTAACAGAAAAACAAAAAATATTGCTTCTGAGTTGAGGAAACTCACTGTCAAGACCCATTTGATTAACAGCGGCGACAAACTTCTGATGCAAATCAACAGACCAGACAACTCGAGGCTTCTTCTGATTCCCAGATACCTCATTATCATCTCCATCTTCACCCTCTTCTTCATCCTCATCATCTTGGTCCTTACGTTTCCTATTTAGTTTTCCATTTTGATCCGCACTACCAGTTGATGTCACTCCTTGTTCCCCTTCTCCAGCTCCGTCATCACCCTTGTCTTGATTTGGGGACCTGTTTTGGTCCTCGGGATACCATTTCTTTCTCCTGATTACGTGTTGCCATATGTTTTTGAGCTCCTCCATTCGAACAGGTTTTAGCAAATAGTCAACAGCACCATGTGTAACGCCCTTGTATACAAACTCTTTATCACCATGAGATGATAACACTGCAACAAAGTTCATGTGGGAAAGAATTATATTCAAATCCAAACTATACAAGGATTTAAGCCAATTTTCATCTATTCCTTATGTGAAGACTACACAGTAATTATAACATACAAATTTCTTAAGACCAACAACATAGCCATTATAGGAAACACAAACAACAAAGAAGCCCAATCTAAGTTAACATGCTTTATCAGAGTTCAAGAGATCACGGTAAATTGTGAAAAAGAAAGTGAAGATCATTTACCACCTTACAAAAATAGTATTTGCTTACTTATGACAGGTAGGTCCATTTCGAGCCCCACGAGTTCAAGGAGCTTAAAGCCATCCATGTCTGGCATGTTAACGTCACTGATAACCAAGTCATACTTGTTTCTGTTTTCTCTCAACATTTCCAGAGCAGTGACTGCTTGATTGGTAGTTGTAACTGCAAACACCATACGTAAAATGTAAGAAAAGAAATCTGAATTTGAACGAGATTTGACAGTAAAAATTCAAAGTCCCATATACTATAATTTAGATTCAAATTACATGCACTCCAAAATTCAGGAGTATAATTGAGTAAGAGAACCCGATTACTAGCAACAGTCCTATAAATCTGCCAATCACAATTAAACAGAAAATAAAGAATATTTCAGTTCTAATAGAGGGAGTTAATGAACAAACAATTAGAATTAGTCCAAACCCTCTAAAAGGCAAAAAACTGAAACTCGAATGGACAGAAGTAATGAATTACAAATTCAAACTATGCATACAAAGACAATTCAAACAAATAATTCCGCAAACTCCAATCAACAGCAAATTAATAAAGCAGAACAACAAAACTTAAGAACACAACATATCAATAGTTAATACCACACTTTCACAAACACATGTAGAATTTGTTAAAAATCAAAACTGTTTACTAAAGAGGCAACAAAAAAAATTGATAAATCATGTTCCAAGATTCACACAAGAAGAACGAAAGAGAAGAAAAAATAACAGGTTGAAACATACCCTCATACTGGCATTTACGAAGCAAATTCTCCAAAACTTTGAGGCAAATTGGGTCATCATCAACAGCTAGAATACGCATTCCAACAGGAAACTTTTTTTCATTAACTGAATTACCACCCCTTTGGTCGTCTACAGCCATCATGTACCAAACAAAAAGCACCCAACACAGAGATCACAAAAAAAGAGAGAAAGTTAGGATTTTTATGAGTACTTCAATTAAAAGATGTGTTCTTTAAGCCTTTCAGACAAAACCCAGATGGCAAAACAAGAGAAAGAGAGAGATTCAATGGCGCTGGATCAGAACAAGAATCGGAGAAACGGATAAAGAATGGAAGATAGTAATACCAAAAAGCTGTACAAAATAGGACAATGATGGTGATGGGCCAAAAGAAAGAGAGGGAAGGGTGTTCCTACCCAAAACAAAACAGAAATCTATAACTAGTTTTTCCTCTCTTTTTTCCCCTTTAAGTACACACAAACTCCCCGTCCCTCCCTGCCCTATGTATTTGTCTTTAGCTTTTTTTCCTTCAGTTCTCAACAGAACACAAGAACCTTTTACTTTTTCTTGCATTAAATATTTTTGTCAATATATATGATAATGGGGTTTTGTTTATATGAGCCCCTCTCTCTCTCTCTCAAGCTTTTTTATTTTCTTGATTTTTTTATGGTAAACTTCTTTCTCCCTTGTCAGAGCTGTCACCATATATGGAAGATGTGCAAGACTTTTGAGGCTTTGATAATGTGAACGTAAATGTCAAAAACATTTGCAAATGGTAACCATGTTTGTTGCTATGTGTGATGTAAGCGTTGATGAATCAAGACCATCCATCGATGATTGTGGGCCATTTGGAGGATCAAGGATGGGAATTTGGTGGCATTGGTTAAGGTGAGGGGGGAGGGGTCCTACAGAAGGATGAATGGATTAATGATTATTCCTATCATTTAAGATGGTGACTCTTTTGGTAATTAAAATTGTACGGTGATAAAGGGTGCTTTAGGTTCGTTAAGTTTTGATGGACACTAATGGCGATCAATCAATGACTTGATCTTCTTCCTGTAAAATTTAAAATTTGAATGTTTAATTTAGGGAAAGTAGCATGATGAGACATAAATGGAAATTAAACAATAACGCCGGATGGAGAATGTGTTTCTTGCACTCTTTTGGTAATGAAAGTTGTTAGGTTGTTTACATGAGATGCGGTGAAGAGCAGTAAAAATATTTTGTGTAGAATTTTAAGAAAACATTTATTTAAAACTAATTTTTTAGTGTTTTGAAATTAATATATTTATATGAAAAATAAATTTTTAAAAAATATATATTATTTTAATATATTTTCTAATAAAAAAAACTTTGAAACACAATACCTACCATATTTTCAAATAAATCATGATAACAATCAATGACTTATTCTTTTTTAAGACATTCCATTAATGAATGTTTTCTTAAAAAATCAAAATTTTGTTTTTTTATTTTATAATCATGGACAAGTAGTACTGTTTGTGTGGTTTTCATATATCTAAAAAAAATTCATCTCCTTGGCCAAAAGAAAATATCTAATTTAACTCTCGAAGACAAATTATTTACAATGTAACTAGGAAAAAAAAATTAAAATCTGAATACATAATTAAGGTTTTTTTTTGTCTTTTATATATATATATATATATATATATATATATATATATATATTTATTTATTTTATGTATGAGGTATCCTCCTCCTAATTTTCACATATAAGAACTAAATTCATCTCCAATTAAGTCTTAATCATGCCATTTATACACAAACTAGTACATTCATATAAAAATAATTTTATGGATATTTAACAGATAATAACAGAAAAAATTAAACACATGAGTAACATCTTTGTATAGTTTTAGAAGAGTTAGGTAATGATCTTTATAAAGATGATTTAGCCTTTAATTTGTATCCATGTAGGAATAGAATAGCATTGATACCAGCTCTTTGTCGCGGAGCTGGATTATTATTTTTATATATATAAAATGATGTTTGGGTGTTAAAATTGCATATAAAAAATGTAAAAAATTCAGTATTTATCAACCCAAATTAGCATAACAAACCTGTAATCATGATAATCAAGTTGAGCCAACCTGGAATATCTCACCAGACTCGCGGCCCAACTCATGAGATTGGAATAACCCGATAAAAAAATAAGGAGGATTATAAAGCCCTTTAAAAAAAACAATTTGTGTTAACATTTTAAACCCGTGACCCGGGTTATTAGACATGAAGCACCCAATCTGAAAAAACAATGAAATTCAATTTCCAATCAATCAAATATTAAAATATTAAAGGATGAAATTAAAAAAAATTCTATTATGCAAAAGAATTTTTTTAAAAAAAAACATAGCAATTAAAAGAATGAGGATCAAAATTGAAACCAAATAAATTTTATATTTGATTAAAGGGTAAAATTGAAATGAAAACAAATTTAGTTAAAGAATAAAAAAAATTCAAAAGAATAAGGATCAAAATTGACATAAAAAACAAATACAATGTTTTGATTGAAGAGTGAAATTGAAAAGAATAATAACCATAAAAAGGCCAA
>Ga0307517_10006977_pt1 | contig 16598 bp, 10 predicted proteins | sample 23_EM_MG_FD_194515 | JGI IMG/M metagenome (GOLD analysis project Ga0307517, IMG submission 194515) | Populus trichocarpa ectomycorrhiza microbial communities from riparian zone in the Pacific Northwest, United States - 23_EM | ecosystem: Host-associated > Plants > Roots > Unclassified | place... | reverse complement strand
CTCAAAAAAAAAAAAAACTCTGTATTCTTCTTTTTACTCAAGTCTAAATATTCTCTACAACTAATAATTAACATATATAGACGAGCTCACAAGGCTCCTTCCTATCTCCTACCCAAACCAACTTAGATATTAAAGGTACCTAACCTTTTCAAAAGACTTATTTTGCAAGTGTCCTAGCGATCTAAATCCAGTATTTTACGCCTTCTAATTTATAACAACCATGAGAAAACCATAATTTTTTAAAGGTTTCCAATAACCTCATCACGTTTATTTCTCTAGGACAAGAGAAGGTAAGGGGAACAATCTTTGGAAAGAGTCTTTCGAGACCTGCATGCCTATTAATCCTTTTGTTCCCGTTCAAACAGGCGAGAGCGGTCTTCCCGTGCAAACTTGATAATTATGAAAGGTCACAATTAAGCAGCGGCTATGGAAGCAACGACTTGACAAGGAATCATTCACAGTCCATGTGATTTTCTCGGAGAAAATGGGGTCTACGGGCATTTTCATGATAGATGGATCCAGTTTTACACAAGAGAAGATACGATTGCTATATCTAATAATTTCTTTGATTTGACAACAATAGATTAAAAGTGACATCCATTAATATACTCAAGTCCTTACGAGTACAGAGATAATACAAGGAAATAAAAAAAAAGCTTAACAAACATCAGAAACAATTTCGGAGCGTCGTTGCAGAATACCGGTGAAGAAAAAGGACCACCTGCTCAAGGGGTGTCATTCTCATCAAGAATCACCAGCAATGCCACGATGAATGCATAATCAACCTCTGGATAAACTTTAACCTTGTATTTCTCCTTTCCCTTGCAGAAACTTTCAAGAGTGAAGTTATGTTTGACCTGTAAAATATCGTTACAATAATAAATCATAAGTGCAGTCGGTTAAAATTATCCATCGTTTTTTAATAGAAAAGAAACTATATATATATATATATATATATATATATATATATATATATAAAAAATATTGTTGAACATTGTCAAACAGATGTTCGCGTTTTCATATCTGAAGCCAAATATATAAGCATAAAAGCTATTCGTTAGTACCTCTGCAATGAGTCTACGGCCTTCATAAACTTTGAATGACAAGGATGTGTAAGCTCCAGTTATATGGAAGTCAGGTTCCTTTTTCTTGAAGTTGTTTGCCAAGAAGATATTGATCTGTTTTTTAATCTGGAGAGGATGAGATTGCTTCACAGAGAAGAGGATATTGCTGGTGTCGTGTGTGCTTTCACCTGCGTGAGCCTTCCATTTATGCCGAAATGCAAGTGCCTTAACATAAGAAAATAACAGTAAAAAATAGACATTTTCAGGTTCTTCAATAAATGCAATATCAATATATTCTGGCAATTTATTACTTTTTAAAAAATTAGAAGGAATAATATATATGATCTTCTTTTTTCATGCTAGCTAGGATTGATTTTCACAAGAGATTAATTATCAATTACCTTTCCCCGCAATGTGAGGATTGGAAAACCAGCAGGATCAAGCAAAACTCTTTTCAGCTTGAAGTTCCAGACACCACCATCTACCTTTAGGAGAAAGTTTCCACTGAGATCAAACACTTGAAATTGCGAACTGGATAGTTTATTAATCTTCTTCTTGACAATCAACTCAAGGGGGTAAGGAGTACAATAGCTTTCCCCAATAACACTAATAGGAGGAACCCCATAAGCCCACTCAGGAACCTTCATTGAATTGCCTGAAAACCTATGGGAAACTAGCTAGCTGGAAGACAATCAAATGCTTCTTTTTTTGTCGCCAAATTATTACGGTTTGTGCTCGGATATTTATCCAAAAACTGCTGGTTTGATTTGTTTCCTATTTTTTTAGTTGTCTTCTTTACGTTTATCGTATCTTTTTACATAGAATTTTTGACTCAACATTTTCTATAATTGGAGGGGTACAGGTAGATACTCTATCCCTTTTTGTCTGAAAACGGATCTTCCTCGTTTCAAATGAGAATTTTTGCTGGGAGGAGTTTCCAAATGAACGTTGGAGAACGTTCTGCCCTATTGATAGGTCTTTTTTTTTTTTTGGATTTGGTCAGCAGTTGTAATGGCTTCGTTTGACGTGGCCTGATGAACTAATCATGTAAAAAACCTCTACTTTGTATGGTGGAGTAATTTCATTTTTTCTCCTCTCGAGTCTTGCTAGGTATTCTGTCATGATGATCGAACAAGCTAGAGGAAATCTTGAAATAGGAAGCCAAGGCTTGATTGTATTTCTGTGAGATTTATAGAGCAATTTTCTTTCTTTCTTTCTTTCGATGTCGAAAACAAATTAGAAAATAATCTTTCTATTTTTTGCGTTTGCATTTTGCAACAAAGAATTCAAATACTTATTTGGTCTCCTGTGTAATAGAATCAACAATCAGCATTCTGCAGGCTGCAAGATTATGGAAACTAAAAAGTCGTAAATATATTGATAAATATCAGTTTGGAATCGAAATCGTGTCGAACCAACTTGGAATTACCTTTCCCTTCCTTCCTTCTTTTTTATGAATGAAAAGGATTCGTAGATCAAGAGACAACAAAAAGGGCCGGGCTCTGCCCTACAAGAGTTAATACAAAAAAGGCAAAAATCTAAAACAAAAGGAAACAAATCCTTGAATACAGAGCAAACTATCAATTCGTAAAAAACAAAACATACTTTGGATTGTTAAGAGCCTTATAGAGCAGCTTAGAATTGTGAAACCTACTCCTTACGATATCAAAAATCCACATTTGCAAACAACTTCCTCGGAGTGCTGAGCATTATCGTGAATTCTGCAGTTTCTCTCTTTCCTAATCATATATTGTGACACTCCAAGCTATCCTGAGAGGAGCAGACAAGAAAGTCATCTTTTCAAAGTCAATTTTGGCCCATTGAAACTCTTAATCCCAGCTGACAACAGTTCTATTAATACAGCACAATCGCAGAATTGATTTCCAAATGTTTTGAGAGAATGCCCAACTCAAAAACAAATGATTACTATCTTCCATGTTATCACCAATGTAGAAAAGACAATCACTATTAATACTTGTGTCCATCTTAATTTGTTTCATCTCTGTAGACAATCTGTTAAGACAGCAACCTTGGTAGATTCCTAGTGCCCAAAATAAGAATATGCCAGTCAACACGAGGCTTCTTGCCTCGTATGTGTTCCCTGGCAGTCTTGGTAGAGAAATTTCAATCCGCGGTAAGCTTCCAGTTGATGATCTAGTTGATATTCAAGGTGGTTTATGTGGTGTTCTAACTCCAGAAACTATGGTAGAGAAAGGATTAGTTGGTAGAGAAATTCTCAAAACTTTCCTCGATTTCAAACTAAAATGACAAAGTAAATAACAAACCGACATATCCCTTTCTCAATGAATGATACCTCAAGAGTTTTAAAATATATTATTTCAAGAAATAAAAATATGAGAAATATTTTTTTCTTCAAAGATAGGGATTACAAATAGGATTTGCCGTAATTCAATTAGATCACGGGTTTAGTTTAACTAGGTCAGATGGGAATTAAGTCGTCCTTCGAGGCTAGGAGAAAAGAGAGTCTCTCCATGCCTTCCCCGCTTCACATCCCACCCTACAAATCTGAAGACCTTTTTTTAATTATAAATAAATAAAGAATAAGTTGTAAAGAATCCTCCCAGGAAATCACCATTACCATGGATATCATCTGATGAGGAAGCTGTTCAAACAACAGATAAGGATTGGATATAAAAAAGGAAAAACAAAAACAAAAGCAAAAGCAAAGTAAAGACCCCAAAAATAGAAAGAAACAAAAGCCCCAATAAAACTGACAAAACCCCCCCGCAAAAAATTGTCGATCTTTTTCTCTTGTACGGGAAAGTCACTTCCTTCCACAGGCAAACTCCTAGAACTCTCCAAAAGAGTCTCTTCACACAAGCCAAAACACAAAAGAAGCATCCTGCCCATCATTCTATCGCGGCCGGGTGAGGTCCGGGTTGACTCGGAGCGTTTGAAGGTCAAAAGGGATGGAAAATAGTTCTCTTATTTTGGATGGCCAAAAACGGGTGCCCTTAGGTCTGGTTGTATCTGATTGTGCTAAAAGATGGTTTCAAGATACATTAAAGGAAGCAAAGACTGGTGATATTACCATGCAAGTTCTTGTGGGTCAGATGTATTTTAATGGCTATGGTGTCCCTAAAGATGTTGAAAAGGTTTTATCTTTTTCTTTCTTTGATTGTTTATTTTATGGTTCTTTATGTTGTTTTCTTTCTGGGTTTTCTTTGTAGTGTTGGTTTCTTTAATTTTATTGTTCTTAGCGTTGTATTTAGTTCCAAGATCAGGATGCAGCCGTTGATGTGCGATTTCAAGGTTTGGTGTAAATTGTAAGAAAATATTGGATTTTTGAGTGTTATGTTGCCTTTGGCTTTAAAAAAGGGAAAACTCAATTCATATAAGGTTGCAGGTTTTCCTTTCCAATTTCTTCTGCATGCTTGTTTAGTTGTGTATATAATTTGGGTTGAGGATATTATATAGCATTCCAAGGCTGCTACATTTGTTTGCTTTTGAGGAAATTGGGAAAAGGAACAGAAAATTAGAACTTTTAAATACTTCCGTGGTCTTCTTTGCTGTTGTTTAAAGATTAGTGAAGAATTACTAATGTGCATTAGTTGCATAAAGCAGAATGGAAATGGGTTTAAGTTTATATAGTCCATAGATAAGATTCTTCCATCGGCAGTTGGCATCCAAATTGCAGAATGGTATAATACAATTTTGACGTTTGAGAGGTCACTGGAAGCCTGGTGGATATAGGAAATTTTGCTTTTTAAATTGACATTTAGAACTGTGACCTAAGCTTGATTTTCGCTATTTAGATTATAAGGGTAGGAAAGTGTCTTTGTAGAATCATTTGTTTCTAATTGTGACAAATACCAAAGTTTTATCATTTTCTATTCAACATGAGAGTGCGTGTTAAGTGAAATGTTTACAGCGTGACAGTCTCATAGTATGTGTTTGATAAAGGCTTTTTGTTTCATTGCTAATCCTATAGTCCTACCAGCTATTCTTAGCCTTCCATTTGTCAATCTACCTGCTTAATCTTCAGTTTTGTACTGCCCCCCAATCTCTTTGGTTGTGAATTTTCCATTCTAAATGATCTTCATAAACTCATGTTTAAGGGAAGTGATTGGATGAGTAGAGCTTCAAAACGTCGAATGTCGGTGTGGAAAGTAAGCGATAAACGTCCAGGTACATATACTCTCCTTCCCTCCCTCCCTTCTTCTCAGTGGTATTTTAGAGTATGGCTCTGTTTGTTTTACGTGACTTTTATCTGGACTCCTTTAGGTTATAATGCAAGTGACTCAGATTCAGATGAAGTGGAGGATGACAGGAAATAAGACCAGACATTCTTAGTCTTGACAAAATCACAAATGAGAATGCAAGGTGAATCTACCATTGTTGCTGCTAATTTGCTAATTTCTTGTTATTGATTGATTCTATTTCCACTTTCCTTCCATGCACCAGTAGAAAACTCATCTTTCATACCAGTTTGTCTAAGAAAATTAACCATTACTGGATGCACAATAATAACTTTTAAAATTTATGACGTGCTTAATATGTTGGGTCATGTTCAGCTTCAATAGAAGCTCTTGCCACGCTGTCGATTTGTTCATTCCTAACAAAGTGTGGGAATCTTAAGCACTATGGCGTTACTTTGGGAGTTTTATCCTCTTGCGGCTTTGAAAACCACAAAAGAGGAGTAAACTCCCAAAGTAACGCCATAGTGCTTAAGAATCCTCTTGCGGCTTTGGAAACCACAAAAGAGGAGAAAACTCCCAAAGTAACGCCATAGTGCTTAAGATTATGTAACATAATTTGTTGTTGGCAATGTTGCGCTCAATGATCTTAAGTGGTTTCAAGGAGTAATTGTCAACTGCTATGAAGTTGCCATAACGAATCAGGATATCCACTGGACTTGCATATTTGCTTATAAAACAGAGCCAGGAAGTAAGACAGAATAGCTTCCACTCTACCCCCCTGTCCAAATTATTAAAAAGCTTTCCTTTCTATGCATACCTTATGGTGCCAATTGAATCCTAGAGTTTCTCCTGCTGTCATGATCTGTTTCTATTATGCTTGCTTTATTTTCTTGAGTTCTTAATCCTAAGCTGGACTGTGAAATAGCTTTCCAGTATTCAATTTGATCCATTTTACTTCTTTATGCCCACATTGGATATCTGAGATTATTTTATATTGGCAAATAAAGACAAAATGAGATGATGATAGGGATATATGGTCCAGGAGAACTGAGGAACTTCCATTTCTTTTTTAATGTTGCATGACTCTGTTAAATTTTTGCTCATTCACTAGAATAAGTAAATTTTGTTGACATTTGATGTATCTAAGGAGTACGAATGTGTATTCAGGCCTCAATCAATCTATTCTTTAGAAGTCAAGGGCTTGCTTGTGCCATTGACCTGATGGGCATGACTATGACTACCAGACATAACTCTTTTTGACATTGCACCCACATTAATCATCCCCCTTAATGATTTTGCATGTTGTTAGTCTCAAACTAGACAGTTATAGTCCTTGCCATGAATGGGCATTGTCCTTGGATAAAGTATCTTGCCACTGCAAATTCATGGGCTTGCTTTTTTGGATTTAGAATGGATCAATCATTTTTTTACAGTATGCTTAATTGGCCCATCTATGCATGACTAGCTTGTAGTGATTATGAATTTCACTTTATCATCAATAGTTTGTAGTGATTCTATAAAGTCAGTGGTATTTCCTAGAAGAAGGTGAGAGAAGCTTTAATCTCCATTTAATATTAGCAAGAGAGATATAATTGCAGAGCATACCTTCATAAAACTTAAAGTGACCACCTGTTGAGAGCACGCTAAGCAACAGCTGACACTGCTGGTTTGGACAGCGCATTGAGCTCTGGTTTTTATGAGGGTTTTGTCAGTAAGCCATGAACTGTGTTTGGAGGGATTAAGCTGTATTATCCTTTGAGGTGGAAAGATTTAGGGGTATAAACAACTGAGGTCTTGTTAGGCGTGAATGGCTGGTTGGTCAGGTTGATGGTCAGCCAGTAGAAGAAAATTGGACACTGGAAAGATATAAAGCTATTAATTGTGGTTTGCATCTCATAAATGGATTTTAGCAAGTTGTGAAGAGCTTTCATACTGAATTCTGTTTATTGTCTTTTGCAGTGTATTTTTCAGCTGCGCTGCCGCTTTGAAAGTCCAGATGCTGATGATATCCTTCCCACCTGTTAAACTTTTTTGATTTAGTTTTCCTTTGTATTATCCAACTATAGTCTCTAGGTATGTTTTCTCATTTGTAGTGTGGTGTTTTTGCATTTAAATTTTGGGCCCTGGTTCATATGTTTCCGGACCATTTCCGGAAAGAATTTCTCCTGTTTCTCTTTCTACTCTTTCTTTACCACAAACTGTTTAGCACACAATGTGGAATGAAGAGGTTGCTCATATGGTTTCGCTTGGAAACATCTTCGATTATGTACTTTTATTGGTCCTTTGGTACATTTGCCTCGAGCAAAGAAACAGGAATGTTGCATATAAAACGTGTTTTACTAATCTTTTCTCTTCCCCATTTGCAATTGATTGTCGGATATTCATGGTTTCAGTTTAGAGGTGAGATTCTAACCTAGCACTCTTGTTATTTCCCTTCTTTTATCCTCTTAAGTTCTTGATCATTGACAGATATTTTACTGGCTCTCAACAACATTTTCAATCCAACATTCAATAACCAAAACTTGAATTAGCATTTAGCATAAATTTGTACAGGATTTCTAGACAAATTCCAAGTTGATACGGGGTACAATTAATGGGTTGCTAGTTGCTGAAGCCTGGTTCGGGTCATGCCGGCGTAATATGGTTCAAGGCAGGCTCCTTCCCACCCAAAAGAGAACTCACGCCTGTCTGGATGGGTTGATTAGGACAATACTATCTGCCTTCGCGTCTGTCCTTTCTCCATTCCCATGGCTTCTCAGGATTTGGTGAAGCCCATAACCCTACTCGCTTTGCTCGAGCCTCCTTTTCCCACTAGTAAGATGAATGCAAATTACAATAATTAGGTTACGAAAGTGTCAGAAATGTTTCAAGTTCGGTGGATCTAATGATATAATTTTACTTTTCACCAACAAGTCCCTATACTAGTAAGGAATCGCTGGTTATTAAAATCTTGATATTATATTAAAAAACTCTCTGCGAGGTGAGGTTTCAATCTTATTATATTCACTAATGGAAAAGAGTAAGTAATTTCCAGTGCGGGAGTTAGCTAAGAATAATGGCCACTTACTGTTTCTAGTTCCCAGCGTTGATCATAAGCAGTATAATGCCATGCGAGCCCCTTCTTGAGCATTATTTCCTATTATACACACAGATTTTAGAAATCTCATACACCACTAATAAATCAGAAAGACAAATTCGAGAAAATGGGGACACACCTGTACAAATATTCCATTGCAATATATATCACCTACACAGCGGCCATAACGATCTTCTCCATAAACAAAGATTCTCAAACACTTGCCCTGAACAAGATTAGCAAGCTCCTCTTTCGCCTCTTTCCCATATGGCATTGCACTCTCAGGTGCATCTATGCCCCTATATCGTTTCCCCTCCAGATACATTAACCTCTTATGCGAAACGCAGACTATTCAGGGACTGAGGGGGTGTTTTTTTTTGGTAGAAACCGTGTTTTATAAGAAATTTTTTAAAAAAATCCCTTGAAATTAATTATTTTTTTGTGTTTTTAGATCATTTTAATGTCAAAAATTAATTATTTTTATATATTTCCGGATAAAAAACACTTTAAAAAATAACTACGACTATACTACTAAACACCCCCCTGAATCTTACGGGGAGCAGATGTTACCTTAATCGAATGCGATACTTTCGAGCAAGAATCTCCTGATTTTGAATATTTAATACCCTGCGCGCAAAAGAGTTTACAAAGCATTTGTTGGAAAGGGATTTGTCGCCCGAGTATTCATTGAACAAAATTCATACAAGAGAAATCAGAAAACCAACCGATATCCTGCTTCAACAATTTTTTTATGAAGCGCATCTGCCTTCCCATAGTTCCTCTCTGCACGAGCTTTAGATCTCTGAACAGTAGCCGTTTGAACCTCCCTTGGAACATAAGCTGACTCCCTGGGGTCGGTCGTGCTAACATAAACTGTAATGGTGTCTCCATCAGCTACGGCTTTTGCATCCACCTGGGTTAATTAAATCAAATTGTCTATCACATGAAACCTATTCTCAGAAATAAATTGATTGTAAATAAATTCAAAGTTTGAGCAAGGGCTATTGCTATAATTAACTGGTAGTGTTGGCATCTCAAACTTGACCCCTTCAGGCAATGATGTTGGGATCCCAGTAGAAACTTGAATAAGCGTGTGAGGAAGTGGGAGACCATAGAAAGCCAATAAACCCTGTGAGGTAAAATAGGAACAATAATCTTGCATTAAACCTACGCTGATGTAGTAAACATTCTGCACCTCAACAAATCTAATGCTATGGTAGGTGGTTTTCAATTCGTACCTCAACATCTGCCTTTTGGTGTCTCTTCAAGGTCTGAATAACCAGCCTAGCAGCTTCTTCAGGAGTTTTTGGTGGCGGTTTTGCTTCTTTCCAGGCCTCCAACAACTTTCTATACCTTCATAAAAGTCCAAAATTTATACTAGCTACATATTACTACATGCTTGCAACTTTGCAATCATACAACCTGCAGAGAATTAGGGATTGTGGTGTAATTATTACCAGTTAGCTTGAGCCTTCTTGGATGAAACCACATGCTTGCCAAGTCCTTCTGGGACCTTAAGAAAAAACAAGCAGAAGACACTCTAAACTCTAAAGATCATAAAAATAAGGCAAATCATAGCATGGTAATAAAAAAAAATAACGGAAGTTCCATGATCACTCAGATCGATCATGACCAGAAATTTAATTGCACCATGAGAAAAGTCAACCATTAACAGAGACAGCCAGAATTTCAAGAAAGCTTAAAACATAAGCAAGAAAGAATACCTGAGATGTGATTTCAAAGTGTAACAAGTCACGGGCAAGAGCTGAAACACCAACTGTGGCCGCTGATACACCGTGTGGTCCCAATGAATAAGAGTCCCCTGCTTCTGTTGGTTTGCAACAATGCCCACACAGGAATCTCAGGGCATTTCCCATTTTCAATTCGAGATTTGTTTTCTATTAAAAGAGAAGGTTTGATTTATCAAGAAAGAAAGAACATTGTTTCCTTTGAACGTTTTCGTTGAGAAGGAGAGAGAACAGGGGGGGAGGGGGGGGTGTTAGGTGCGGGTGTAGATTTTTGGGCAGGAATCTTGAGCGAAGAAGTTAATGAATACGAAGGAAGAAGAACACGTGGCAGTGTTTGATTTGGTAGTTTCTGTTTACTGGAGAGGTAAGAAGACGCTTTTATAAGCAACGCTGAAATCACGCGCTTGTAACAGACGTCACTTCAATTTCTCTCTCTCACTGGTCAGTTTACCAAAAAAAGAAAAGAAAATCACGCGCCTGCTTCCCAACATCCAACGTTCTAATTATTATAAGCAAGAACGTAATAATTTCCAGTTCACAGGGGTAAAATGGGTATTAACTGGTCTCTTGACCTTTTTGGTGAGAAAAAGAAGAAAAATGGATTGGGAAAGTCTGTCTATCTTCATTTTGGGATTAGAGGCCGTTTGTTTATGTGGTGGAGGTTGTGTTTAAAACAGAACGTAAGAGCTAAATATTTGGTAAAGAAAAAATCATTAATTACTGTTCATGGACCTTATTATTTTCTATGTTTGCAATGTAGGATTGGAAGAAGCAGCGAAAGGCTGCTTTCACATGCGTCCCGCTTGTTTCCATAAATAATTAAGTTTTTATTCTCTGCTGGCTCTATATGGTAAGAAATTAAAACTAACAGAAAATACATGAGGTGCCAGACCGGATAAAATAATTTATGCCAATGCCAAGTCATCACTAGCTTTCTTCTTATAAATGATGATTATGGCCATGTTTGGATTATGGTTAAATTATAACTATTTTTTAAAATAAAAATTAAATTAAATTGTTATATATTAATATCAAAAATAAATTTTATAAAATAAAAAAAAATATTTTAATATATTTTAAAACATAACTACCAACCTATCCGACCCAGTAAAATAAAATAAAATATTTTTTTTAATTATGTTTTATTTAAAAAATTAGTGTTTAACGTTAATTAATTATTGTAGTACTTGTCGAATGTATTTTATATATAAAGGAATTATAGATAATTTAATGGAACAATAATAAATATTTTATATGAAATATTATTTATTTCATGATGTAATAGCAGTAGTTAAATCTCAATATTTAAATTAAAAACCATTAATATTGATATATATTTTTTAAAAATTATTTTATAACCTCAATTTCAAAAGCATTCTTAACCAAACACATTAAACTATTTTTTGTTTAACCTCAATTTCAACCACAGTTTTAACCAAACACCTATTTTTTCAAACTAACCTCAACTAAAAGTACTTTTTATAAAACAATTTTTTTCAAACCACAACCACAACAACTACCGCAATGCCAAACACATTCTTAGTAGAAAAGGTTTGACTGTCGATAAATAGAAGACAACACCAAAGGATAAAATTTTAAAGATTTCAATTTTTAAGAAATGCATTGTTCGCGTTTGATAAAAAATAAAAATGAAAAATTGATAAAAGTCCTGCAACACAGGTTTTAAGCAATCGTGCATCCTCGGCTATTATTTTCTTATGACCTCCTCTAAGATTTAAACTTCAAGTGAAACAGGAAACATATGGACCAGACCAGCCATGTACAAATAAAATCAATTCCTTAAATGGTGATCTTAATCCTGATAGTGTTTATTTAGTGATCTAAGGTATTTATAAATCTCGGTCATATCAACTCATCTTGAAAGTTATATGAAAATTGTTTGACGAAAACATATGTGCTTATCATTAAATGCAACACCCTGCATTGTCATTGGTGAAGAGATTAATGAATGTCAGTAACACATTAACAATAAGTAGTCATTGATTAAAAAAGAATGCTTCTAATTTGCATAAATCGTGGTGTTTGTTGCACTATTATCATTAAAAAAAAATGTGTCATTCTAAATAAAAAATCAGCACTTGTAGAGAATCTGACAATAAATACATAAAAAAAATTTGTGTAGTTGGCATTGTGTTCTAACTCCTTGTAAGTCAAAAAAGAAAAAAGTTTCAATGTGAATATATTAAATAGTCTATGTGGTGAAAAAAAAAAGGTGAAAGTGCCGAGAAGTGTTGAATTTCAAGAGGGACTCTTTAATATTTAAGTTAATAGTTATATAATAAAAAATAACTCATATCATTAACATTAATTTTAATAATATTAATTTTAATACCAAACACACTCTTGTGGTGTAGGTTCTCCGACTCTAAAGTTTTGACATCATACACTTGTTATTATGTACAATATACAGGATATTGATGATTCACTCGGGCGTCAATTTGAAAAGATAAATTCCTGATAAATATTTGATGTTGTATATTCCATAGGCATGTGACATATATAAAAAAATCAATTTAAAATATATATATTAACTGTAAAATTAATTTAATAATATTTTTTAAATAAAAAACTTATATTATAATTATTCTTTTCGAGTTTTCATATTTTAAAACCACTTCATAATAACTTCATTATCAATCTTATCAAAAATATTTTTTTTTAATATATAAACCAATCTATTTTTAGTTTAGAATGGGTTCAATACTTGTGTTTTTTAAATCTTTTAAGTACTAGTGAACTTTCTGGGCAACGATTCTATGGTGATATATGTTAGAGGGTAGCTAAAACCATGGCTTAAAATGATTGTCATGACAAATTGATGATGTTCTAACTGACTTATTGTTTTTTACAAGTGGGTTAAACATAAATTTTTAATTATTATTATTTTAATTTTTCTACTGTGTCTTTAATTTTTTGAGTTGTCCTATACTTTAATTTTAATCACCAGCGAGTTCATCACTATTATTTTTTATATGAAATTCATAGCAAAATATATATTAATTCATAAAAACTCATTTCAATTCATATCTATATGCATATAATATTATCCATAAACATATTAATTCAACAAACCCCTAAATTATTATAAACCCTAACATTTTTAATAACTAATTATAAAGGAATAATTAGTTATTCTACCTTTTATTTTTGTATTATTCTGTTTTTTTTCTCTGTTTTCAAAAGAAAAAAAGCTCTCAATTAGTTAATAGAAGAAAAGGAAAAGTTTAATGAAATATGCTGTACATATATATTATATATTATATTATGTTATAAATTAATAATAGCTAACTTGGTTATTTAATAGAAATTAAATTGTTAAGATATTATTAATATTCTAATATAAAAAAATATTTTTTAAAAAATAAAAATAAAAATAAAAGGGTAATTGGCCTCTCTTGGCCTACTGATAATAACAAAAACTAGTAGCTGGGATAAAATTATGCAAAGAAAAAGGGTAATGATAATATTCTACATCGCAGCTCCTAGATAAAATGTATACTGGAAAATACAGGCGCCACAGTCTGCGGCCTAAACACATGATCTGCAGTGACCTGCAGCAGGTGCTTGCACCGACCCATTTGATTTCATCCAGCGTTGCTGTATACTTACGCTCTATGACGACGATGCTTGATCCGATTCCACATTACATTTATTTACGAGGAATGGTAACGTGCTGTGTTCAGTTATTTTCTCGGGTGTTTACCTTAGCTTCAAAGGGATTAGTTTAAAAAGATTGCGACAGTGGGCATTTATTGCTATTCTGTTTGGATCATGAGCCTAATTATTTACAGTGCAGATGAACGTTTTGTTTTCTGCAGAATGGAAGAGGGAACTCTGTGAATCAGGAGGTAACACGTTCCCTTTGGGCCATAGCGGTCACGAGTCCAGACAATCCATTTTGTACTTGAAGCCCTTCTTTTGTGGGCTCCTCGATTAGAAGATGAGCCCGTATGCTGAAATCTTGTTTCTATTGCTTGAAGCCGCCCCTTAATTGTTAATTAATTAACATATACAGAAATGCTTTGATATTTCACATCAGCAATGAACAATAAAATGTCTGGTTTTCTTTCTTTCCTTTTTTTTGTTTTTTTATACTTTGATTCTTGTAAGTTTTGAGGATTTTGTTTTTTATAAAAAATAAAACTTAGGTTTTTTTTCTTTCAATTTTATTATTTAATATTGTATTTATTATAATAATGAGGCTTTAAATGCCAAAGCTTTTTTTACTTTGATTTTGCATGATGATCAAAGTGGGTGGGCTAAGTTTGGGTTTTTTCAACCTTTTTTAATAATATTATTTCTTTAATATTTTCTTTGAACATTTTATTTGCTAGAAAGAACTTCGATTTTATTTTATTTTATTTTTTATGAGGTTATCATCTTTTCATTTAATTTTTTTCTTGTTATAAAATAAGATCTTTCAATATTTATTTTTTTAAAATTATTTTTTTATTTCATCCCCAACATTTGATTTATTAAAAAATAGTCTTTGTGCTCTTTTTTTCTCGCTTTTCTTTTTACAAGGTTATTTTAATCTTCTATCCATGATCACGGTGTTGACAAGTTTAACCTGACTTGATTCAAGTGTTTTTTTGTTACTGTTTTTTTTTTTTTAAATATATTTTTAGTTTCTCCTTTTAATATTGGATTATTTTATAATTAAATTTTATAGTTTTATTCAATTGTTTTTGTAGTTATTTCAATATCACGATGAAGTCGCAAAGTTAGCATACTAATGTAGATAAACTCAAGGTAGTTTTTTGATATTTTTTATTAATTTATTTATTGTGTTTTTTATTTATATTATTTAAACTAATCGGTTTATTAAATTCAATTGATGACCCAAATTTAAATTTTTCTTCTTGTTTTTTTCTTGAAACGCTTGCATTGCTATCATTTTTCTTATCATGAAAGAAATTTAGACTGGCCACCTACCTAGCAGGATAGCAAGTCAAAACCACAAAAACATTTAGATCAGGAACTCTCATTGCTTTAACCTGAAAAGCTTCACATTGCCATGTTCCCGTGGCTAGGTTTTGGTCGTATAAGAAGTTATTCCAGGTGAGAACGCATACACTGCAATATCACCAATTAAACAGATGCACGACGACATTTGTTGGCTCTCTTATGACAAGGCTTGTTCTCTCGTAATACTTCCATTGGAATGGTAGAAGAAACGTGGCGCCGGGCAATACTGAATTGAGGAACTTGAATATCAAAGCACTGGAAAGGGCCCCTTGTTCTATAGGTATTCTTATTGATCGACATAGAATCATCGGCTTGTCTTCTATTCTTGCCACATCAAAGATCTATCGGCTAGCCATACTGTTCGTCGGGAGGCGCACATGACAGGGAGGCACAATCCTTTGCCTTAAGGACGGCCAAAAACCCCCAGAGTTCATCCAACAGTTATGCGAGCGTGTATGATGAAGAGTTTTTGAGGAGAGTTAGAACAGAAATGCCAAGCGGTGCTAATATCAATTTCATAGGGGATAGCGCAAGAGATGGATCTGGAATCTTCTCGTAGTTCTATCAATTTTGGCAGACTACGACCTTATCTTGGCAGGTCGTTGCCATGAAACAGAGCCAGAAGCTCTATCAAACCTATCAGAATGGATGAATTTGCGAGAGCTTGGGCCGATAGGGGATATACTTGCTTCCGAGGATATTTCTAGCATTTGATTTTGTGACATTAAAAACGCCATCAACATTGCCTCTCTATATAAGCAGGGTTCGTAATAAGACCCTAATAGAAACTCTTTTTTTTTTTGTTATAATCAATCATTGATAGATTCATGAAAACCATCAAGAACATACAAAGAAACCATACAACTTTGACATTGTACCAGTTACGTATCCTTCCTCGTTTCCTAAAGAAGTAGAGTTTGCTTTAACAGATGTCTTTTCTTTTTTATCAACATGTACTGAAGCATTAACGTCGCGGTGCGTGTGTGTTACTGGGGAAGAAAGCAAGCACATGGATGGCCAAGGTAGATAAAATTAACTTGCTAAACTATGAGACCACAATGTAATCAGCTCTGTCGGAGCAACAAATTGCAAAGATAATCAGTTATTTCCATGAAGAATTCCAGCTTACCTTCTATGCATCACACAAAGGATCAAAACCAACATGGTAAACTGATGTTGCTTCATTTTCTATTCTTGTGTAGATGGCATAATTTAGCTAGCTTATACTCGGCCCCAGCAACCCACTAAAGCAAAAATGTATTAGTTTGTCATTTAATTCCAATTCTTGCGTCTTCCTTCAATTATAATTATTATTATTTGCATTACTGATGCTCGATGCAATGCAATTCCTTTTGATTAATTAGCTCTACTAGTTGTTTATAAATTAAATTACCTTACAAATTATGCCAATGCCCTATTAGAATCACATCAAATTTACTCTCTGTCCAAGGCCATCCAAGCTCAAAACAAGTATGAAAAAACTGGATTTAATCAAATGCTTATGATTTCATTTGCTTTATTATTCTCGAATAAAGCTAAGATTCTACAAAGCGCTTTCTTT
>Ga0307517_10006974_pt1 | contig 16599 bp, 25 predicted proteins | sample 23_EM_MG_FD_194515 | JGI IMG/M metagenome (GOLD analysis project Ga0307517, IMG submission 194515) | Populus trichocarpa ectomycorrhiza microbial communities from riparian zone in the Pacific Northwest, United States - 23_EM | ecosystem: Host-associated > Plants > Roots > Unclassified | place... | reverse complement strand
ATCAAGTATCTAGAAGTTTTGGTTTGTTTTGCTTCGGCATGTTCGCCTCCTATCCTCGCCAACGACAGACGCCACATTGCCAGTGGGTTCAGTATAACCCAGAGGGATCCCCGGCAATCTCAGCCGGAAGGATCAAGTCGTCATAAATATACGGTAACACGTCGATCAAATATCAGTGTTCAACAGTCCCCACTCATAAGGTTCACGTTCAGTGTTTGGGCAAGTCCCATCATGCTTCGCCTCCAAACGACCCAAAGGATTTCATTCCTTGCAAAACGTGCAAGGATGTTGTCGTCTTCCATTCCATCCTTGCCCCTCCAACCTCCTTCATTAGATGATGAAGCGGCTCAGTTTGCAGCTCGGACGAATGAAATGGAGGATTTCTTTTCTCATCCCCGATTTAAGGACATCAAACGACCGTACACGGCAGCTTCGGTCGCTTCAAAACAAGGTTCCCTACCAGTCACCCCTTTGCCCTCTTCGCTGCTTGCGGACAAGTTATTCGCACTTCTTACCAAGTCCGCAAACGAAGGAAAACCCATACACACCATGGGTGCTATCGACCCTGTCCAAATGACGCAAATGGCGCGCAACCAAGAGGTAGTTTATGTTTCCGGATGGGCAGCATCGAGTGTATTAACAACTGGGAATAACGAAGTTGGTCCAGACCTTGGGTAAGTTCTACCTCCCTCAAATTCATTGATCTCTACTAAGTATAGCCTTCCAGCGACTACCCCTACACCACTGTTCCAAATCAAGTACACCGCATTTTCCGCGCCCAACAACTTCACGATAAGAAACACTACGACGAGAGGATTTACGCTACTCGTGAACAACGCGCGAAGATGCCATTTGTAGATTATTTAAGACCTATCATTGCAGACGCTGATACCGGGTAAGCTTGCCGCGTATTTTTATCAGTGGATGAGATCTAATGTATTTCTTACTAAAGGCATGGCGGTTTGTCAGCGGTCATGAAACTTGTCAAGTTGTTTGCTGAATCAGTGACCGATATTCCCTGTTCGAACGGTCAAGCTGTCTCACCAGTCATTCTTTAGGGAGCTTCTGCCATACATCTTGAGGACCAACTTCACGGCGGGAAGAAAGTAAGCTATTGAAGCAATTTCAATGCGACCTTCATTTATACTATTGCAGTGCGGTCATTTGGGAGGCAAAGTCCTTGTCCCAACCTCCACTCATATCTCCAGGCTCATTTCTGCTCGGTTCCAACTGGATTTGATGAAGTCAACCATGCTCCTGATCGCCCGAACGGATTCGGAATCCGGAAAATTGATTTCGTCGAATGTGGATGTTGCAGACCATGAATTCATTGTTGGGACAACTACGCAAAACACAACTTCTCTGGCACAGGTTCTTGCCGAGGCTGAGAACAGGGGCGCCACAGGAGCAGAAGTTGACCGCCTCGAGAAAGAGTGGACGGACAGCCATAATATGTGTACTTTCAGCCAAGGTTGCGTTCATCTCGTTTAAATTGACGCCCTCTGTCTAAATATCTCTACCTCTGAAAGCTGTCGAGAAAGCAATTGGACTTTCTAGCATCCACGACAAGGACGGCGCTCTGAAGATATTCCTGGCTGCTACCTCAGGAGAATCGAACTCTGTTGCACGAGCTGTTGCGGCTGATATTTTGGGTGAAGAAGTGTTCTGGGACTGGGATGGTTGGTTTTTACTCGTTCTTTAAAATGGTTGACAGAAATTGTTTTCTGGTAGCTCCTCGGACCAGAGAAGGTTACTACCATTATACTGGCGGTGTGGAGGTGATTCTTAATGCACTTTGGAACTTCCCCCAATTTCTGACCTGCTTTTCAGGCCGCGATCAAAAGGACGATGGCATTTGCGCCATATGCTGACCTTCTATGGCTGGAAACTAAATCACCAGACTTGGAACAAGCGAAATATTTTTCTCGCAAGATCAGAGAGACATATCCCGGAAAGTGCGTTACTCTTTTTCTAATGATTCCGTGGTACAAGGTTGACGCATTTTCCAGATGGTTTGTGTACAACCTGAGTCCGAGTTTCAACTGGTCGCAACATGGTTTCTCTGGTCGGTATTTTTCGTTGTAATGATCCTTCTGTGCTAAGACGTAATCGAGTAGACGCCGATCTGAAAGACTTTATCTGGGACCTCGCCAAGGAAGGGTGAGACCTTTAGTCCCTTGTTCCCAGTTTAGATCGCTGACCACCCCATAGTTTTGTCCTACAACTTATTTCACTCGCAGGGCTGCACAGCAACGCTGTGGTCACAGGTACCCCAGCCTATCTTTCATCGAAGACACCTGCGCTGACGTACGAAATAGCCGAACTTTCTGCTCGCTTCAAGGAAGAAGGTATGCTGGCCTACGTGGAACTTATCCAGCGCAAGGAGAAAGAAATTCAATGTGATGTCCTGACCCACCAGAAATGGTGCATTTCGTCACTATTTTCACGCGGCTGGGAACTGATTGGTCCTTGCTCTGCAGGAGCGGTGCCAACTACATCGATAGGATTCTTTCAACCGTGTCTTCAGGATCATCGAGTACATCTGCGATTGGTAAAGATTCCACAGAACATTCCTTCTAGATTTCCATCGATGGGATTTTTGGCGTCGGCTCGCCGCCACGATGCGTGCTTGATGCGTGCAGGGGTTACCTATCTGATTACAACACGTGTGGAACCTTGTGTTTCCTTCAGTCATGTACACATACTGTAGATAAATCCTCTGACCTAATAAACTACAATGTCTATGCAATGGTGGGCCACAAAAGAATGAGTGTAAGTTTCAAGCGTTAATAATAATACTACGAGCCCGTCTACATATTTGGATCTTGTTTACGTACAACCTTTTGATGGTTACGTCATTTACCGATTACGACTACAGCCCTGGTTCTCTTATCCTTGTTAATGGTTAAAAGATAGATAATATCTCCTTCCTCGTTCTCTGCTTCACCCGGACCACGGGCCTAAGGAAACACTACCAATCTCCAAAAGTTCAATAATCATCCATCTCGACCGTCATGGACGCCGATGTACTTACGGAGTCCATTGACCGCCATCCATTGGTCTCCTTGCTGTCCGCATGCTTCTGGGTTATTCGTGTGTTCCCATGGTTTTCGGAACTTGGAATTCAACTAACGCATGTTTTGTGTCTTCAGTGTGGCTGCTATCATGGACCAAATCTCTGGTCGCGTTTGCGACCATTACAGTTCCTAGGTTCATGTACTCAGTGTTGTCGTACTCCATGACCCTGACCGTAAATTTGAATCGTCTCTGCATGTGAAAGAGTTATGCTAATTGGAAATTCCGCTATCATTAGCTCGGATTCTGGAACTTTGCCTTGCTCTTTATATGTTCAGCCATCGCCTTGAACTACTGGATTCGCTTCAAATATCTAAACGATTACATGCAGCTAAAAGAGCCCCCTCTCGTCAAGCCTGACGTGAATGAACTTCACCCCGACGTTAACACAGGCGAGCTTTATTTGCGCAGTATCATGGCTCATGGCTCATCTTAATTTTGGTTCCAGATCCACCGCCTACTTTCCACAATTATCTTGATGATTTTTTGCAGGCTGTCAGGGTGTTTGGTTTCGTAAGTGCATCCCTTACTATGGATTTCCTTTTCTAACAGGAAGATTGAATTTCAGCTGGAGAAACCTGTCAGTTACGCTACACTTCATCCGGCCCCTCGTTCTTATTGTTTAAATAGGTTTTCCATGAATTGGCACGCCACCTTCAAACGAGAAGGTTAATTGCAGGCGACACTCTATCCCTCGATCAAGACAAAAGTTTTTACTGCGTCGTGGAAGGGACTGTACAGGTCTTCGCCCAGACCGGGCATGCACCTGAAGTCCGCCAAAGTACATGGGACAACGAAGATATGAATGGTTACCAGTTGCTCAATGAGGTCGGAAGCGGCGGTACACTATCCAGTCTCTTCACAATCCTAAGTTTGTTTACTGAAGACGTCCAAATGAGCTGGCAGGATGAATCCCCTGACGTTTCTTCGGATGATATGCCAGCCTTCACCGGCGGACACTCTATACCAAAAAACCGGATGCGGCGTGCCAATTCTGATGTTTCCCAGTTTGATCTTGGATCGGCCGAATTTCCCAAACAGACAGCCCGTCGATCTTCGGTTTCTTCCACAACCTCAACCGTACATGGAGGTCATAAGTCTTCTCGTGCCCCTTCGTCCACGAATTCCGGTTATTCTACACCAGCCACACCCACCCCTCCAATCCATCAACCTCGTTTCGTACGACCCACCCAAGAATACAAGGGAGTTGTTGCACGGGCAACAGTAGATACCACTCTCGCCGTAATTCCTGCCGAAGCTTTTCGTCGCTTGACAAAGAAGTTCCCAAAGGCAACGGGTCACATTGTGCAAGGTTTGAATCACCCATTTACTTTTATTTCGTGAATCACACTAACTCTCTGTAGTGATTCTCACACGGTTCTCTCGTGTAACTTTTAATGCGGCGCATAAGTACTTGGGTTTGACCAGCGAAGTCCTGAGGACTGAAAAGGCTATAAACGACATTGCATGTCATCCGCTTCCTCCATCCTTTTATGAAGGAGGGGGCCTTCAATACCTCAGGCATCGTTTTGATGGGGCAAGCTCAAGTGCTTCGGAGTCCGAAAGCGATTATTTCAGTTTTACTCAATCTCCAAAGCAAACGTCACCTCTGCTCGCCTCAAGGAATTCTTCAACGGCCTCTTTGTCAACTGCTTCCCTGGGAAAGATCGTTGACAATCCAATTCCGCTGAAGGCTTCGTACTATCGTGATTTGAAACGAAGTAGTTCCATCAGTTCATCGCATCATCATATGGTCCAAGCAGGGGATTTACTCGTCCCAAAAAGTGGCGCCAACGATGTTTTTCGACCTCTAAGTCGGTCATTCAGTGTCCTTAAATCTCCTCGGGTTCCTCAATATTCTATGGACGATAACGAACATGGCAAGAGGATGAAACACAATCAGCGTGCGCGCTGGTCTGCCGACGATTTCGACCTGCGGGAGGAAGTCATGTCTTGCATTGCCAAATCCATTGGACTTCTCCAACCACCGCTTAGTAATAACGATTCTGTCGAGGAATTACCTGCGTCGCCTCCTTATGACTTTCGCAGAGCATCGAGTAGCTTCACGTCTCCCTTCGGCTCTCTTTCTCTGCTCGACATTGGTGATGACACTTCAAGTACGGCTGCGTCTACTGTGTCTTCTAGCAACAACCTTAGTGGCCTCGATAACGAAGTGGAAATCCTCTTCTATGCAGCTGGGACAACTTTGGCTAAGGCAGGGGAGATGAATACAGGTGCAGACATCGTCATTGTTAGCGATGCTCTTAACTCACCAACTTTTAGGCTTGTTCTATGTGATCGAGGGATTTTTGGACATCCTGCTCCCCGTAAAAGAGAATGACGCGCCTCCAGTCGTGCCAAAGACGGCACACCCGTTATCGAATCCAATGGACCCGGAACCTCGGCGGTCGGCCCCAAGCCCGGACAACGGGAAAACGGAGCAGAAATTGCTTTTCACCGTAAAGCCAGGTGGCATTGCGGGATATTTGGGTCTGTGTTCTTCGAAAACGTATTGCAAACAGGGATACTCATACCCCCACCTTCAGCTTCCTTGTGCAATATCGCATCGTACGTCGACATCAAGGCGAAAACGGACACCTATGTTGGGTTTTTGCCATTGCCTGCGCTTGAACGGATTCTGGAGAAACGACCGATTGTCCTGCTTACTTTAGCTAAACGGCTGATTTCGTTACTCTCTCCGCTCGGTAGGTTTTTTCCTTTCTTTCTTTTTTGTTTTTGTTTTTCGAGCTCATAAATGTAACAGTGCTTCATATAGATGCCTCCTTGGACTGGATGCAAGTAAACGCTGGTCAGGTGCTGTGGCGTCCTCAAGATACCAGTGATAGCTTCTACATTGTAATAAACGGTCGTTTACGAGCCATTACGGAATCGGAGACTGGCGAGGTTACAATCGTCGGTGAATATGGCCAAGGCGACCCTGTTGGTGAACTAGACGTTATAACGAGCTCGCCTCGTCGAAATACTGTGCATGCCATCCGTGATACGGAATTGATCAGGATGCCCCAAACCTTATTCAATGCCATCTCTGCGAGGTTTGTCTCCAGATTTTTGTGAACCTTTGAACGGTCTAACTTTTCGATCAGAAACCCGCAAACCACAGCTCAGTAAGTATCTCCTCCAACTCCCTTCGAGGAAGTCTTCTTTGACCTGTAATTGCCAGATTGTTGCGCATGATTGCTTCCCGAGTGAGAGACGAAGTGGACAACACTTCAGCTGGACAACAACGAAAAATGGGCAAGTCTGGCGCTGAACTCGGTTACAACAACACCAACCTCAAAACTGTGGCTGTTCTACCTGTTTCGCGTAGTGTTCCTATCGACGCATTCTCGAGAAAGTTGCAGGTAGCTTTGGAAGGCATTGGCGCGTCTACCTCATACTTGAATCAAACAATCATCGCAAACCACCTGGGCCGCCATGCCTTTACGAGAATGGGTAAACTCAAGGTATGTTCCAGCGTAATATCCAAGCGTTTGATCCTCTGATTTAACAGTATTAATTTCGCAGTCTGCTGGATGGCTAGCTGATCAAGAACAAAGGTTCCATACTGTTCTTTACGTGGCGGATTCGCCGGTCAATAGTTCATGGACCCAGACCTGCATTCGACAGGCAGATTTCGTGATGGTCGTCGGTATGGGCGACGATCCTTCGATAGGAGAGTACGAACGGCTTCTGCTTTCCATGAAGACAACTGCCCGGAAGGAGCTTGTTCTGCTCCACCCAGATCGTTCTGTTACTCCAGGTACAACTCGTGAATGGCTTAAAGTGTGTTCTGTTTCACCAAACGTCATGCGCTTCTGACTCATATCTGCAGAACCGACCATGGGTTCATCAGCACATACATATTGAGTTGCCAGTAGGCTGTTTCTTCTATTAATGGAGCCCGTCTGACAATAGCTGCTTTCAGGGTCTCGTTGTGCCAATCCCCAAGATCGTTATTCCAAAGGATCCAGATGCTGTTACAGCGCTGAAGAACCTCAAGGAAAAAGTCCAGACAGAAATTCAGAAGTATCGACGAGGCAATGCTGACATTCGACCACAACGATTACCGCATATCAACGACTTTTCGCGCCTGGCACGGCGGATTTGTGGAACGTCTATCGGTGTTGTCCTTGGAGGAGGAGGAGCTCGTGGAATTGCTCACCTTGTAGGTTCCTACATTACCGACATCTGTCCAGCTGACTTGACTTCCCGCTTCTTAGGGATTAATCCGCGCTTTAGAGGAATATGGTATCCCAATCGACCATATTGCTGGTAGGCGGCTATTTGAGCGAACGAAATCCAAATTTGACATCATTTAAAGGGACAAGTATCGGCGCCTTTGTTGGAGGTCTATATGCTCGTGAGGGCGATCTTATCTCGAGCACTGGTAGAGCCAAGCAGTTCAGCGGGAGGATGGGGAATATCTGGAGAATCCTTTCCGATGTGACCTATCCAATTGTGGCATATACGACGGTTAGACCATTTGAACCCTCTTGCATTCTATCCTAACATTTCCCTTATCCAGGGCCACGAGTTCAATCGCTCATTGTATAAGGTAAGCTTTTTTATTGACCTATAGCATAGCGCTTGGGAATATGCCGAACTGACTCCGTAGGCTTTCTACGACCTTCACATTGAGGACATGTGGTTACCTTACTTCTGTAACACAACAAATATCATGACGTCCCGCATGGAGATTCATGAAACTGGCTATGCGTGGCGCTTTATTCGTGAGTTTGGAAGGCAATCGCTGATACCAAGATTTAATGAGATACAGGCGCTTCAATGACACTTGTGGGTCTTCTCCCTCCTCTTTGTGACAATGGCAGCCTTTTGGTGGATGGGGGTTACAGTAGGTATTTTGCCTCTGTTTTGCACATAATCACTAACACCTTTGCTTTAGTCGATAATTTACCTGTAAGGTGGTTTGTCATTCATTTTCGCCTCCGTGTCTAATAGGTACCTCCTTGTCCAGGTGGCAGCCATGAGTTCCATGGGTGCAAGCACCATCTTCGCTTCTGACGTTGGCTCTGTAAGTGGCTCAACTATCTGCCTTGTTGATTCCTGCTAATTCTTGGGGTAGATCGATGACAATTCCCCCAGAAATTTTGGCGACACAGTATCTGGGTGGTGGCTTCTCATCAACAGATGGAACCCGTTCTCGAATGCAAGGCATGTCCCTGCCATCACCGAGATCCAGAGTCGTCTGGCATAGTAAAAAATTTCTTACATCTCCTCAACAACAAATTGATGACCCTGCCTTATTTTCAGTGTATCAAGCGTCAATACCCTGGAACAAGCCAAAATAGCCAAGAATTGTCTTTATATTCAAATGCCTGTCCAAGAGGTAATTTAACATCCGGATCCAATAGGTCTTCATATCTATCTGACATCTTGGAATAGTATGGGACACTTCAGTTTAACAAATTTGAAGAATTGCTGAAGAAGGGGTATCATGCTGCGATGGACATTTTGGAGAAATTTGAGGAAGAGGGTCGCCTCCCATCTAATCTTATCGACGGAAAGGATCAGACTGCGGGGAAAAAAAAAGGGAGAAGTGCTCGTCGGAACTCCATCTGATCTGCAGAAATTAGAACCACATACCTAGCATCAATGTACAGTACCGCACTCACAGCATCTGGCATATTCATAATTCAGCAAGGACTGAACTTAATGTTGTACTGAAATCCCTAACTCCATTTATTTCATCCGGAAACAATCTGGAAATTGATGTTAACAGCGTTGCATCATTGTCACCATTGCATCACTTACTCCAAACTTGTATAAGTGTACCTAATGGCGTCTGGTGACCAGGGCACTTCATTGCCCAGTGATTCGCCTTTGGACGTGAATGTACTCAAGGAGATAGCCAAGAAGGATCTAGTCGACGCTCTCAATTCTGTACGTCTCGATTCCCTTCAAGGAGCATCAATCTCATCGTAGCTTGAAATCAGGTCAATGGGGCCAAAACTCTTATTTTGGATGCGTCTCTCGCAGGACCACTGGGTCTCGTCACGGAGGTTTCTTTGCTGAAGGTAACCCTCCATTAAATTCTGTGGGCACAAACAATTAAACGCAAGGAACAGCATCATGGCGTGGACAAAATGTTTTGGCTAGAGTCTGGCCCCTTGACCTCCTCGACTGCTAACATCGTGTATATCTGTCGTCCGAGAATTAAGCATGTAAAGGTTATCGCTGGTTAGTCCTCGTGTTAACATGTTATGCGTCGATTAACATTGCTTAAGATCATATCAAAAGACATGCTAAGGAGTCGCGCAAGCACAATTATACCGTGTTGTTGGTTCCACGGATCTCAACCCTTGTTTCTCGGATATTGGAAGAAGAAGGCGTTCTGGGGGATGTCACGATTTCTTCCTATAACCTGCAATTCATTCCGATTTCTGAAGACGTCATATCGCTGGAACATGAGAATACTTTTAGGGAGCTGTGGGTTGTGAGTGAGCAACTTTATATTCCTATATTCCGTCGGTTGCTCACGCAGGTCATAAAAGGACGGCGACGAGACTATTATCTTTGATTCTGCCCAAGCTTTGTTTACGATTCAAAAACTATACGGTCCCTTTCCTCGAATAATCGGAAAGGGTGACTATGCCCAGGTAAGCCACTTAAACGCCAACATGTTCCCTCAGTTTCATGGGATCACAGCGGCTGGCCACCCTTTTGACACGCCAGAACCCCAAGGCCACGAGTAACTTGAGCCCGGACAGGCGACAATCGCCCACGTCAAAATTTGATTCCTTGATTATCCTGGATCGACGGGTTGACATGATAACGCCACTCCTTACTCAACTGACGTATGAAGGCCTCGTGGACGAACTCATTGGCATTAAGAATTGTGGGCCGATTTCATTGCTTTGATATTGAGAGGGAACCTGAATAATTCGATTAAGCTCATGTGGAACTACCATTATCTTTGCTGACACCTCCGACTGCCGGCCCTACGACTGCCGCAAGTACTTCAGCGCCTGCAACCTCTTCCGCGACCCCGATCCCAGTAGTTGCCGTAAAAAAGGATAGCAAGAAAAAACACCATTTAACAACAGCTACAGATCCTCTTTTCGCGGAATTAAGGGACCTCAACTTTTCTTCCGTAGGCAAGAAACTCAACAGAGTTGCTCGTCGGTTAGATGAAGACTACAAGGTGAGATTTTTGATCATCGCCTTCAACGTGGCTAATGCTATTGATCAAAGACAAATTTGCAAACGAAGACCGTTGCTCAATTACGGGATTTTGTTGGGAAGTTAGGTGGTCTCCAGACTGAACACCAGGCTCTTCGGCTTCGTGCGTCCATTTCCCGGCTTTTGAGAACTATTCTTGACCTGGCTCCAGATACTGGACTTTCCGAGTTGATTGTCCCTCTGACAAGAACGGAAATTTTCAATAAATCACTCGAAATTCAGCAGAGTGAGCGAATTTTTGAAAGTTGTTCCAGTGCCTTCATAATCGGTATTTTTAGATCTGCTTGCCTCTTACGAGATCACAGCACAGTTAAATGCAATCGAGGACCTGATAGCTCAAGGTGCTGAGATGCAAATTGTCTTACGCCTGTTATGCCTTGCCAGCCTGACTGCAGGAGGTGTCAAGGCCAAGAACCTCGAAAGTATCAAGCGCGAAATTTTACAAGTTTGTCTTGTTCATTTCAGTTGCGAATGTCAAATTTACTGATGCACAAAACCACCCAGGCCTATGGGTACGAATATCTGCCGCTACTACTTTCTTTATCTGCTCCTTCACTTGGCATATTACTGCCGAATCCTCTTCCCCCGTCCACCGCTGCACTCAAGTACCCATTCGCATCTCTTCGGAAGTCGCTCCGCCTGCTTATCGATGATAACCCAGAAGCTCTGGATGAAGTCGAAAATGACATCGGCTTTGTTTATTCTGGTTACGCGCCGATTAGCATTCGGCTTGTCCAATGTGTAGCTCAAAAGGGTGGTGTTATTAGTAACCCTGCCGAGAAAGAGAAAACGGGGAACGAGGCAAGCAATTCCGGGGAGCAGAGGTTAACCTTTGGGAAAGTTCAGGCACATCCCATTGTGGGATGGAAAGGGTTTGAAGATGTTGTCGCCACGATACCGGGTCAGACAGTAGAAATCATTCAAAAGCCTTCAAATAAAGTCACACCCTCTGGCCCTCTGGCTGCAGCTGGTAAGCCGATGTCAAAGTTCCCATCGTGACCTTGATTAAAGACCATCTGCAGGGACGGCTCAAGAAACAACGACCACTGTTGTGTTCTTCCTAGGAGGGTGTACCTACACAGAGATTGCAGCCCTTCGATGGGTGGGACGGCAGAACCGAGGCGAGTAGCCGACCTCATCCCAGACCACTCTGTTTATCCACTTATCAATGTCTAGGTCGAAAATTCTTGATTGCGACGACCGGAATTATAAGCGGGACCAGCATAATGGACGGTATTTCGGGCGTAGGCCTGTCGGTAGTGCCATCGAAAGTGGGAACGGCGACTGTTTAATGAACACATTTTGCGGCGAAGATATAAAATTGGGCGGCGGTCCGACATGATGTCAGTTTACCACTGACAAGGGAGGGCCACATGGGTAAAGGCAGTCTACTCTCTGTTTAGAAGGATGAATGATCACAATCCGTTCCTGGCTGGATTACGCGACGCGTTTGTTTTGTTTGGCAGCTCCGTTTACCCTCGTCCCCTTGGCTCTATACCGAAGGACAAGCCTAGTAAACTATTTCGAACACGAACACGAGACAGGATTCTGAATGGCTGAGAGGGAGGGTGGATTTTTGTCCGTGATGAGAAAATGAGGCAGGAATCAACGTGGGCTAGCACTGGACGACCCCTGCCACTCCGCGGTGCTCACAAGATAAACAGATTTCTAGGCAAGGATAGAGTTCGAAGTCTCCTAGCGAACAAGAAATATTGCCTACGGATGATATAGTGCTTTTATTTGGCAGGATATGTGAAAGAAAGAAGAGTAGATGGCAGAAAATGACAAGTTAACGGTGACCGGAGTCCTAGTTTAACGATCGAAGTCCTGTCATTTGGATGCCCTCGTAAGTATAAGTTCCGTCACTTGAACCAAAATGCATCGCTGAACCTTTTTTCCTTTTCACCCACTTTCCCGCCCGCCAGTCTCCCTCCTTTTTCCTCGCTTTTTATCCCGCAAGTCCCATTTTCCCCATATTTCTTCACCTCAACCCCTCTAATTTTCCTCCTTTAGGCACTCTCCCGTCGCGGTTCCTTAGTTCATACGCGAAAAAAAAGCGACGCGTTCCTCACTATTTTCCATCACAACATTTTTTTGCCTCATCCAACGACGATGGCTCCCAGATCCGCTGCCAAAGTAGCTGCTGAAAAGCCCGCTAAAAAGAGTGAGCTTTCCCTATCTCGATTGTTGTTGATACTTGAACTGCAATTCCAGCCAAGTCCACCGGTGGAGGCTCCAAAAAGAAGTTGTCGGTGTTTAATAAATTCATGGTATGTTTACTGTACTTTTGTCGTGGTTGTCACCTCGCTAATTGACTTTTTATCGCATATAGCAACGGGAAATGACTCGCCTGAAGGAGACGGAACCCGATATGGCACACAAAGACAGGTACGTACCCCAGTACTCCTTTCCCCACATCCAAGCTTACAACGTTACGTGTCGGGCAGATTCAAGCTCGCCACCACCAATTGGAAGACCTCGAAGGAGAACCCTAAGGTCACCTAAGGTGCCCTGACCATTCCCCTCCCGCTTGCATACATATCATTCCCTCCAGAGTCGCCTTGCCCCTTTATCTTACTTGTGCTATTATGGCTTCGTCCTGCTGTCGTTTTGTCTACCCTTCGGGTTGCTGTCGTACTTTTTCTTTCTTTCACATTTTTATTATATATATACATAACATACGATACGTAGTTTGTGGTGATTTTGTGCAGATGTTTTATAGCCCTTGGTATTGTATTTGATGAAAGCGAGTTACATGTGTGGGGTAAAAGCGTTGATCCGTGATTGATCCCGTGCCTTGCGTCAGAGAAGGGGACAAGAGCTGCCTCGTTCCGTCTCCCTCTCGGTATGAATCAAATCTTATCGCTCTCTCTTCACGTCCTGTATTTCATATCTTTCCGAATCACTGCCATCTAAGCTCTCACCATTGCCCACGACCTCGCCGCGAAAGCAGCATACCATGAGCAATACGCATGACATCGATAACGAGGAGACTTTATTCCAATTTGACCCGTACGACGAACAGCAGCCCATGCACGTCGCCGCATTCACTCTGGAGCAGCACAAGTCCCTTGTTGTAGCTAGTATACCGCACACCATGCCTTCTCATGATGGATCTCTTACATCTGAGGAGCTGGCCATCGCCAATGAAGGTCCCTCGCCTGTTGTCGCCAAAGGTAAAGAAAGGACGATGCCGATGCCAATACGATTGTCAACAATTGTTCATGACGTTTTCGATGCCTCACCTCCGAGTTTTCCCCCCACCTCGAGCCTCAGAGCTTTGGAGAGTTCATCGTCGACCATGATTTCTAGCCCACCTTCATCCACCTTATCTTCTGACCTTGATAATAGTTTTCAACACCACAGCCTTTCCATCGACGATGTGGAGGACTTACATACCTTATATGAAAACTCGTCGCTTTTCCATTCGCCCTCCCCTGGCAAGGGCAAGGAGAAAGAAACCTACCCCTTCCTGCCCCCACTATCTTTCTCTGCTATGGAGCTTAATTACGGCCATGACATTCTCTCGGTCCCCGGACCATCATCGTATAGCACCGTTTACAGTCCTTCCCCGACATATGGCAGCTTGACTGCTGCGGCTGAGGGTAATGTCCGAGAAAATCCCATTCTTTCCCCCTCGCATAGTCCGTTGCCGGAACCCGACCTCCAAGGTATATCAACACACCAGATAACACGCTCGCAATCACTTTCTAATTTATCTCAATCACATTCTTTGCTTGGATCTGTACCAACAACAAATAACCAGCAATCAGCGTTTGGACCAGCTCGGACCCCCAGCAATCTTTCTCGACAACTTATTCTCGATAAACAGGACAATAATCCCAATTCACTACTTTTAGATGTTACCACTCAGGTTTCGGAACCGTCGGCGTTAACGAGATCGGATCTTCTGACATTTGAACGAGAACCAGGTAGCTACCCACCTGCCTGGTACACTGTCTCCAAGCCGCTCCGAGACCAACCAGGAGTTGACCTCAAACCAAATACCTTTACTCTATTTAAAGGGAAAGTGCGATCAAAGTCTTCGCCCTGCCCATTGTCTGCGTTGGATTTTATCCCAAACAATTCCACGGATATCTTCCAGCCTCTTCCGATCATCGTATTGAACTATTTCGATCTTGTTCTTGCGAAGGAACTGCGGCTTCGCATTCTTCGTGCACTTGTTGAGCTGCACGAAGAGGATCTTTTGCGGTCGATACATGAAGGTCGTTTGACAATGACGAAGGCAACATCGTCGAAGAGCCGATGGATTGGCAGAGACAAGGGAATTCGGGAGCTGTTCAAATTGAGCAGAGTATGCCCCTCGAGCCCAAATATCTGATAACTGCTAACTAACCTCCTCAAATAGGTGTCGAAGGGCTGGCAATCTCTCGTCTTTGACGGAGAACTTTGGACACATCTCGACCTTCGGTCTTTCCCTGGGCTTCCTCCACCTATCATCGTCCGACTCATCAAATCTGCAGGAACGTTCATTAAGAGCTTGAATTTAGCTGGACACGTTCAATTGCTCCCAGACGCCATGGCAAACATCACGAATGACCTGTGTCCGGCCGTGCCAGATGTCCCCCTCCCACATACCCAACTTACGAGAGTCAACCTCCAGGGTTGCACATCCTTGACAACTCGATCTTTGCACCATCTTTTGGTCCGTTCGGAATCACTGGAGAGCCTTTCGCTCAAAGGCCTCAGCGCAGTCACAAACACGACATGCGACATCATTGCCAACTTTTGCCCTCAACTCTTATCACTTAATCTAAGTCGATGTCCCAATATGGATGGCAATGGAATTTCCGCTCTTACAGTCTCTGCGATTCTCCGGAAAGAACATTTACCTTTGAAGGAGCTTCATGTATCCGGCCTTAAGCACGTCTCCGATTCCATGATGCAGGCCCTTGGGAGAGCAGCGCCTTACATCGAGGTGTTGGATCTCAGCTACATACGCCAGTTACATAATTCGGCCGTGGAGGCATTCGTAGCCTGCGACAGTTCTATCGACCAGCAGCATGCTTTGGGGACCATCGTTGTGTCAACCCGTGACCTTGGCCGTGATACAAACGAGGCAGGGAAGCTCACGAGGCGCGTCACCCGGCTCCGACACTTAGTTCTTTCTTCCTGTATCCTGTTAACGGATACGGCGTGTGCGAACTTGGCCTTTTCGGTCCCAAAGCTCGAATTTCTGGAGATGGCAGGTCTGGGGGCTGATTTGAAGGACGAAGGCCTCATCTGCCTCTTGTCGACAACACCATATATCCGGCGTTTGGATCTGGAAGATGCTATTGATATTACAGATGCACTTCTCGCGACCATCTCTCCATCCCCTCTCGCCACACCAGGGACCCGGTGTTCCGACTCCAATGACGAGAAACAGCCAGGGCATGCATTACAACAACTCAACATTTCATATGCCTCAAATATTAGCGACGACGCGCTTCTTTCTCTCATTCGCAATTGCACAAAGTTGACAGTCCTCGAGGCTGATAACACCCGTATGGGGGCCGCGGTTCTCAAGGAGTTCGTGTGCCTCAGCCGACAGCGCAGAATACCAGACACCAAGGTCGTTGCTATCGACTGTCGAGGGATCAGCGAGAGCCTCGTGAGGGAGTTGTCATCTGTGACCAGGCCGCGTCTGGGTTGGCGTGCGTATGGAGCACGTGAGCTCATGTACCTTGATGCTCGCGACGACAACGACGAGGAATTGAAGATCGGCCAGGACGAGTGCGATGAATATCGAGTGGTGGTGAAAACCTTTTATTCTTGGCAGACTGTGGATGCGGTTAAGGCGTCGAAGGAGAAGCGCCGCAACCTTACGACAAGGCGAACTGGGAGCGACTCGTCGGCTAGTTCGACTGATTATGAAGCTCTGGTCGTTGGACGTTCTGCCAGGTGGTGGTCACCTGGTGGACGTAGGTTTGGAACGAGAACTATTGGCCAAGGAAACAATTCTCCCGTCATTCTTCCTGAACTGAATAACGATGGCTGTAGGACCATGTAGGCCATTCCTTCGATCTATCTTGGTGCCCCTTAGCAGTTCACCGTCCCTTCTCGACTGCTAACAATGTTTCTTTCTTTTTTTTTTTCCCCCGTTCTGTATTCCCGCTCTCCAGATCCGAACTTAATAGCTTTACAACAGGCCCTGTACTCATTTATCATTGTTTTCCCAAATTGCAAATGACCTCTGTACATTTCTTTCATCGACCATCTTTTTGTAAATGTATGTATGTATGTACTCTCTTACCATAGTTTCGTTCTTCGTCGTTTCGTTTTTCATCTTTGGTATCTGACATCCATTTAGTAGCTCGACCA
>Ga0307517_10006973_pt1 | contig 16601 bp, 10 predicted proteins | sample 23_EM_MG_FD_194515 | JGI IMG/M metagenome (GOLD analysis project Ga0307517, IMG submission 194515) | Populus trichocarpa ectomycorrhiza microbial communities from riparian zone in the Pacific Northwest, United States - 23_EM | ecosystem: Host-associated > Plants > Roots > Unclassified | place... | reverse complement strand
TATATATATATATTTTCAAGCTTTGCTGGTGCTTGCTGCAACATTAAACAAAATTGTGTAACAAAAAAATAAATGTGTGTTTGCTAAAAAATAAACTAGGAAACATATGTGCTAAAAAATAATTTTTTTAATTGATATTTTTTTTATTTAATTAAGAGTAAAGGTATAAATTTTGTTGCTATTTATGTTTGGTGTTGGAGAAAAAAAATACATAAAATATTTGGTTTACCCTCATTTATTATATTTCGAGTGCAATATTTAGGATTTTTTTTAATTTCACAACAGTGTGTATATATATATATATATATATATATATAAATATGTTTTTACTTAGCATGGTATTTTTTTATGTATCCTAATACCTTTTCATTGATATAAATGATCAAAAACTATGTAAAAATCTTAAATTTTATTTTTAATTAGCTAATTTTCTACAATATTCATTTAATAATTTAATAGTACAAAAATACAACGCAAAGGATCCCAAGAAATATCATGTATTCACTTTTAAATAAAATCACCTGCAAGAAAAAAAAAGTCAATTAAAAATACTTAAAATGTATCATATGTTTGGTTGTTTTTATGATATAAAAGAAGCCGCCAACGACATGCCGGTTCTGGGACCCGCAGCAGAGAAACTCGAAAGGGACGAAACTGGTTTTGTATAGAAAAGGGTTCTATAATTCCTGTTCCTATCTTTTTATTCCCTCTTTTGGTCTCTATACATTGCATGGAATTCCTGTGCTCCATGGACGGCGCAAAAAGTGAAGGGTGTGTTTTTTTAAGAGTTGGTGGGTGTTTGAGAATATAATAATAGTTTTTAAAAATATTTTTTGATTTATAAATATATTTAAATAATATTTTTTTATCTTTTAAAATTAATTTTTAACATCCTCTATTTGCCTCATTCTATTACCGTACAATATATATATATATATATATATAAAGAGTAAATGAAAAGAAAAGAATACATCATTCGTGGGCTAATGAGAAATTATTGTTATTTACATAATTAGCTATTTTATTTTATTAACACTAAGATCATTAATAAAAAAAGAAAAACAAAACAAAACGTTTAAACCAATCAATCAAACTAGATGGCCTTTTAGCAGCTTGAGTCAAGAATTGGGACTAAAAGTGTTTGTTTTTTTAGGTAGATTTTGTGATTGTAGTTTTAAAAAAATAAGTTTAAAAAAATATAATTAGTTGTGGTTAGTTGGATTTAGATATGTAATTTGTAAAAATTAAGGTTGAAGTTTATATATAATAAAAAATATATATAAATTTATCAATTTAAAGTAAAAAAGTAAATTAAATTTTTTTAAAAGTATTTTCGAGCTTAAATTTTTTAATATATCTCATAATACAAAACATAATTTGGTTTATAAATAAATATTTTACTGTGTTTGCAGCATAAGAGCATGGATGACTGAGAAACCGTTTGGCAACGTGGTGGCGTCCACGTTTCCTGCGATTTGAAGCTACAAGCTGTTTGGTAACACATGAACGCGAGTTACTGTTCACTGGGTCCCACGTGCTACAACGTTTGAAACGCGAGAAAATGAGAAGCAGCTCCTGCCTGCTTTCTGCGCGGTGAAATGATGCTACTGTAGTGAACAGTGGAGCATGGCTCCACTGTTCACTAAACATTTTTTTTTTTAAACAGTGGAGACATGCCTCCACTGTTCAGTGAACAAGTTTTTATTTTTTATTTTTTTTAACCAGTACACTTAATTAATTTTACTTGCACTGTTCACGTGAACCTGAACAACAACTTTTTTTTTTTAAATTAGTTTAAGGTGAATTAAATTTACTCGTACTGTAATCTTAATTTTATTTTTGATAATATTTTACCTAATTTTGTAGTTCTTGTCAGATGAATTTTGTACATAATGAAATTGTAGATAGTTTTTTGTTAAAGTTATTTTTTTTTATATAAAGTGTGATTTATTTCATGATATAATAGCAATAGTTAAATCCATAATATTTAAATTAAAAACCATCAATATTAATATATATTTTTTAAAAGTATTTTATAACCTCAATTTCAAAAGCATTCTTAACCAAACACATTAAAATTACTTTTTCTTCAACCTCAATTTCAACCACAGTTTTAACCAAACACATATTTTTTCAAACAAATCTCAACTAAAAGTATTTTTTATAAAACAATTTTTTTTAAATCACAACCACAACCGCTACCGCAATATCAAACACACTCTTAATAATGGTCAAACTTTATTTCGCCACTATAGAGAGTGGATTCTTGAAATTAGTGAAACAGACGCGTATGGTAGCGCCGGCTATAAAGGAGCGGCCGACCCCTTTACTCTTTGCAATTTGCAGCAGCCATCAATGATGCAGACTGCAGAGGTCTCACGTGAAAGGCCGAGAGAGAGAGCGGCCGATCCCTTAACTCTTTGCAATTTGCATCAGCCATCAATGGTGCAGAGGTCTCACATGAGAGAGAGAGAGAGAGAGCAATCTAAAAACATGGGCTTTGATAATTAGTTAGATGAAATGGGCTGTTGTAAATGGGTCTTACATTTAATCGGGTGTGTTGGGTCAAGTATTGGGGGGGGGTTTGGGATTTAGTTAAGGGAGGATATGAGATTGACTTTTTTGCCCCGAGCTGGAACCTTGACAGGTTTTTTTGAGTAACTGCAAACTTGTTTCTACTAGATGATTGCCCGTCAGGTTGGAGAAAAATTTCTTTTAACATAAAAAAATATATCTTTAGGTATATTAATATTTCTTTTAATAATTTTTTTTAAAAAATTATATAGAGATTGATACGATGTGATCTAGTTAATTTGAGGGTACAAAAACAATCTAAATGACTAATAAAAACATAATTTGGCTCAAAATAAATATTTAATGTGATTTTTTTATATAAATATTGAAACAATAACATATTGAATCAATTCAAGTTAATTTGGGTTAACATGCTAGTTTGCAAACCAAGATGTGAGACTATAATAATTCTATATAAACCAAATCAAAATAAATTATAAAATCTAATTTCCAACAAACTCAATGTTGAATGATGAAATTGAAAAGAAAGACAAAAAATGAATTGAGTCAGTTTGTCAAACCTGCAACCCAAGTCATAAGATCGGGATAACCTGATAGAATAAAATTTAAAATAAATTATGAAACTCAATCCCTAATTATCCCAATGTTGAAATATGAAATTAAGTAAAAAAATCAATTTAAAAAAAAGATATAAAAAACAACCTCAGTTAACTCAGGTTAATCTACCAAACTTTTTATCCAAGTTATAAAACATGGATAATCTCATAAAAAGTAAACCTAAACAAATCATGAAGCCTAATTTTCAATCAATTCAATATTAAACTATAAAATTGAGAAACAAATTAATTATAAAAAGGATAAAAAGTCAAATTAACTCGTCAAACTCAAGACATGAGATAATAATGACCTTGTAAAAAATCAGTTATGAAAATTATAAAATATAATTTTTAATAAAACTTAATGTAGAATGATAAAATTAAAATTAAAAAAAAAACACATGTAAAGATTGATGAGAAAAAAGTATTTTTAGAATAAAAAATATTGAATTTTAACTAGAAAGGCTAATTTATAATTTATTCATCTTTTTTCTTCTAATAAAACTTTGTTTCATATCATTTATGAAATTTTTTTTATCTTTGTGTTATAACTCAAAAATTATTTTATATTGATTAATCATGGTAAAAGTGAATTAAAAAAATGACTTAAAGCATTTTTTTAATAGAAAAGGTAATACAAGTTGGAATTTCGTAAGTTAAATAAAACAAATATATTTTTATTAAAAAAATTAAATTAATATTTTTTTAAGTTCAAAATTATTTTTAACGAAACATGTAAACAGTGAAAAGGATCTTTTTAATTTTGGAAGAGAAAAACACCATATAATTAACAACTGGTTGTTCAAAATAGCAAGAGCAAACATAACAGTTTAAAAAAAAATTAAATTTATATTTATTTTAAATTAATATTTTTTAATATTTTTAAATTATTTTGATATGTTGATATAAAAAATGATATTTAAAAAATAAAAATATTATTTTAATGCCTTTTCAAATAAAAAATACTTTGAAAAACAACAGCAACTACACTCTCAAACATCTCTTAAAACCACGAGTAAAACAACAAACCAAAAAATATTATTAACATAACATTAAAAAATGTGACTGAATTATTAAAATTAATTATTATTATTATTATTAACAATACACAAAAATATGGGGAAAGTACTATACCAATGAATAGTACTATGCCATGAAAAAATATTTGTTTTTGTTTTTTTCAATTAATTTTTTTTTTAAAATTTTTAATATTAAATTTGTTTTTTATTGAGTTATCCCACTCTTATGACATATATCACGAGTTTGGTGGGTTAACTTGGTTGGCTAAGGTATTTTTTCCTTTTTTAACTTTTTTTTTTCAAATTTCAACATTTAATATTGAGTTAATTAAAAATTATGCTTTATGATTTGCTTTATTTGCTTTTTATTAGGTTAATCTGGTTTCATGATTTGAAAATAGTGCTTAACGAGTTACCCAAGTTGACTTAGGTTGTTTTTTTATGATTTTTTAATTCATTTGTTTTCTAATTTTATCATTCAATATTGGGTCGGTTGAAAATTAAGCTTCATAATCTGCTTTGATTTTTTTCTATGGGGATATCTTGATATCATGATCAAGGTTGCAAATTTTGATACTTTAACCCCGTTTAAATCAAGTTGTTTTTTTTTTCTTTCTAAGAAGTTATCTCGGTTTCATATCCTTCGATATTGGATTTGCTTTTTATTGGGTTGTCCTCGTCTCATTACTCGGGTTGTGAATTTGGTAGGTTAATCTAATTTGTAGATGTATCACAAAACACTTTTATTTTGTGTTTTTTGTTTTTTTTTTAATTTAACCCTTTAATAACCCAAATTTTTTCTATTTAGTTGTTTTTTAAAAATTTATTCTTCAATATTAGATTGTTTAAGGAAATATGCACCGTAATTTGTTTTTTCAATTTTCTTTTTGTTGGTGTATATATTGGTCTCATAGAGTTATATGTATATTTTTTCCTTTCGATTTCAACCTTTAATACTAGATATGTTGGATGTGAGGGTTTATTATTATTTTTCGTTTGCTTTCTATGAATTTATCTCGATCTTATGACCTGGCTTGCAGGTTGGAAAAATTAACCCGGGATGACTCAAAGTTATTTTTTGTTTGCAGGTTGTTTTTCTTATTAAATTTATTTTTTCAATTTCATCCTTTAATACTAGGTTAGTTGGAAATTGGGCTTCACATGCTTTTTTCGTGTTTTATATGAGGTTATTTTGATCTCATGAACTGGATTGCGAGTTTGGAGAGTAGACTCAGGTTGACTCGATTCAATGTTTTTGGTGTGTGTATGTATATATGTATATGTATTCAATTTTACCCTCCAACAACTCAATCTTTTTTTTATTTAGTTTTTTTTTAATCTCACATTTCAATATTAAGTTTTTTGAGAATTAAGTTTCGTCAAATTTTCTTTAATTTGTTTTGTGTGGAGTTATTTGAATATCATGGATTTTTTTCTATCGATCTTGACCTTCAACATTATATCTATTGAAATTAAAGATCCATGATTTTTATTTTTATTTTTTATGAAGTTATTTAAATTTCATGACTTAGATTGTCTGTTGACTTGAATTGTTTATTTTATCATTTATTTAATTAATTTTTTTATATAATTTCATCATTTGACATTATGCTGGTTAAAACTCGGGCTACATAATATTTTTGATTTGCATTTTATAAGGTTATCCCAATCAAATGAATGGGGTTGTGGGTTTGACAAGTGAATCAGGATTGATCCAAGTAGTTTTTTTTTTAATTTAATATTTATTTTTTTTAATTTTATTTTTCAATATTGAGTTTATTAAGAATTGACTTTTATAATTTATTTTAATTTACTATCTATAAAGTTATTTTAATTTTATAATTCAGATAATAAATTTAATAAGTTAACCAAATCAATCAAATATATCAAAATTTTAATATTTAAAACAAATATTATCTAATATATTATATCAATAATATTTTTTTTAAAAATCATTTAATATATTTATATATTTTTTTGTATTAAAAAAATTAACCAGACCCACGTCACATCATATCATATAGCGGCCATTAATCTAATATCTTGGTAATTGCTATTTATCCATTAATTTAAATTAATGAATGGATGGATCGAGTAAGGTCGGTTTGAAAGCCTTTCTGGATTTTACCTAAATAGAAGACCAATATCCAACAACCACGTGTCTGAAGACTGAACAAAATATTTTCCTTAAAAAACAGAGGAGAGCGAGAGAGAGGTTTTGCTTGTTGGGTGTTAGGTCCCTCGCAGGTTGTCCAAAGGTAACAGAAAGAGAAAGGGAGGAAGACAGGGCAAATCAGTTTCCTTTCCTTGTTATTAACTTTAGATTTGATTTTTATTTTGATTCCTTAGCCAGAAAGTCTTATAATTAGCACTCCAACCTCAGCTTTCACGCACAAAAAAAATAATAATTTCAATCAGGTTTGTTTCTTTCCATTCCTTCCTCTCCTATTATCATGTTCAGGTTCTCAATTCCTTCCTTCTTCTTCTTTTCCCTCTTATTATAATCAAATTCAAATACTTTTTTTTATTTTTTTATTTTTAGTGATTTCAGACAAAAGTAGACTTGTTAAAGTTCTTTTTTTCTTCTTCTTCTTTTTCACTTATTTTCTTGCAAACCCAAAATTGGGTCATCTATAAATTGCTTGGATTAGCTTTTGTGTGTGTAAAGTTTGAAACTCTCTTTCTTTTTGGAATGATTTTTTTGTTGGTAAAGAACCCTAGCAAAATTGCACTAAAGAATTATGGGTGTTGCCTTTTTTTTTTTTTTAATAGTATGCCTTTTTAGCGGATAATTTATTGAATTTCCCTTTTGAATACAGCTTTTGTGCTTGATTTTCATCTTTTTCCAGTAACAATGAATTTTAGATTTTAGAGGTTGCTAATCATAGTGCATTTTTGGTTCGTGCGTGAATTAGGTATAAATTCATGGCAACTGCAACTATGGCTACAGCAGCCGGTGCAGCTGCACTTTTGTACTATACTTTGAACCGTAAATTAAGGTCTAGCACATCTCATGATGATGACGATGGTGATAATGAGAATGACAGCGGTGACGCACCTAGTCGCGTTCATTTAGGCATTGAACGCGTATCACATAGGTTAATTCAAGCTCCCGCAACGTGGTTGGAAACGATCTCAACTTTGTCGGAGACTCTCAGGTTTACTTACTCTGAAACTCTAGGGAAGTGGCCTATTGGGGACTTGGCATTCGGGATCAACTTTCTATTGAAGAGGCAGGTGAGCCCTTCCTTTGTTTCATGTCTAATTGTTTATGTTTGTTCTTCTTGATCCCCTGGTGAGAGAGCTGTTTTTATAAGATTTCATTAATGTGTTGGTTTTTTAGAACAATGTTGTTGTCCTCAATTATTTCATGAATGGGTTGGTTTATATGGCATGTCTGGAGGCATTTATTTATGTTAAACTGGACCTCTTCCTGTATCAAATGATGTCGTGAATTTTTGTATTGTATTTGCTAAAATTGACCCCCTCCTTCCCCCCAAAAAAAGAAGAAAGGATACTAGACTAATATGTTGGTGTCAACATTTGAATCCTAGACTAATAGTTTTCATTTACTGGTTTTGAAATTTTATGGCTGTTTTTGTGAAAACAGACATAAAATTTTGTGAGATGTTAATTAATTGTTTGAATCTTAGTATAATGCCTCAACCATGGTGGTCATGTTTGAAGAAACTCCAGGAACATGTCTTCTACAAGCTTTCGAGTCTTTTACTGGATTGATAGAATAATTCTGACAGTCACACCTTTTCCTTGGTGGTCATGTTCGAATAAACTCTTGTCACACACCTTATAGATAATCTGAATCTTGAGATGGTAGTTAGTTGCTATATTGAGGGTTTTAGATTGCTAAGGCAGAATAGTAGTTATACACAGTAAGAAACTCCTTTACCCCAAGGCTGCAGTTCTATAATTGTTTGAAGAAACCTCAAATCCATTTTCTTGGTCATTGGAGAAAATAAATATGCCTGCATGCTTGCGTTCCTGTGCTGCATTAGTGGTGCTATCTGGCCACTCAACATGACATTTTTTTTCATCAAAATGCTGTTTCTGTGTGTTTTAGAGAATTCCAGTAACTCTGTTTGCACTATATCTTTTGCTCCTGACATTACCAAATAGTTTTTTCATCTTTATAGGAAACAATGAGTTCATGATGCAGAGATCTTCTGAATCATTTTCTTTTTGGTGCTTTCTTTTGTTGGGCCGATAATCTGACTTGTAATCTTATTTGCAGGGCACCTTACATGTTGGCAGTGTATTTGGCGGTGAAGATAGTGTACAGCTTAAAGGATTAGAAGTAGCAGCTGAACTTAGATACCTCTTAAACTTGTTGACCTTGTGTTGGCATTTCTCAAAAAAACCTTTTCCTTTGTTTTTAGAGGAGACAGGGTTTACTAAAGAAAGTGTTCTTCTTCAAGAACCCAAAGCAGGAGTAAGTTTTATATAATGCTTCAATAGTTGAATACTTCACTTAAAGGTCCTGGTGTACTTTTTGCTTCCTTTCGCATTATTGTTTTGACAAAAGGTTCTGAGCATGATACCTGTAGTATCCATGCGTTTTCTGAATGCATCTTTACATCTATGTAATGCAGATATTGAAGCCAGCTTTTACAATTTTAGTTGATCACAAGACAAAATATTTTTTCTTACTGATACGTGGAACACATAGCATTAAAGATACTTTGACAGCTGCAACTGGAGCTGTTGTGCCTTTTCATCACTCTGTTGTGCATGAGGGAGGAGTCAGCAATTTAGTTTTAGGCTATGCACATTGTGGGATGGTTGCAGCTGCCTGGTGGATTTCAAAGCTTGCAACACCTTGTCTCAAACAGGCGCTTGGGCAATTCCCTGATTATAAACTCAAGGTAAACGCAAGTTGGAAACTTTTTTCCCCCTCACTGTGTGCTCAAGTCATTTTGTGGCCATGTCATAAAACCAGAATCATTTCTGTTTCTATCTCGAAAAACAAAAAAAAACCACAGATAGCAACAATATTGAATCTCAACTTGATTTAGTATCATGTACTTCTAAGTTTGAGCTCATAGCAGAGTTCATTGCTATGTTTGAGGAGTTTTTTTTTTTGGAACATATTTTTTTTATTGCAACTAATGTTAGCTCTGAACACTCTAGTCAGGTTTATAGTCTTCTGGAACCTATTTGCTGCGTGAGTGTTTTCAAGACACTATACATTAGTTATTGCTTTCCTCAAACTTTCTCCATCCTTCCTTTCTTTTGTGAAGCCAAGAAATTTTGACCAGAAGATGAGAGTACATAACCTAGTTCATGATACCTTTCATTACCCAAGTGTTTGAATCTGTTCCTACTGAACGTTCTGAAACATTTGCCTATGAACATTCAATACTCTTTGTATTCTATAGTGTCTTGTGCAACTGGTATGTCAAAACAAGCACTAGCAAGATTCCATAAATTGCCTGTTGCTTTGGTTCTACTCTTAGTTTATCCTAGCAAATCATATCTATGATTCATGTGAAGAAACATTTTCATGAAAAGTGCCCTCTTTGAATCTCCTTTCAAAACTGTATAGAAAATCCTTTTTTTCTTTACATTTGATAATATCTTGTTTAAGGTGAATAAGGTTAACAAGTTTTACTAAGATTACTTCTCTTGAATCCAAAGATTGTAGGGCACTCTCTTGGTGGAGGCACTGCTGCCCTTTTAACATATGTATTACGAGAACAGAAGGAATTATCGTCAACTACGTGTGTCACATTTGCTCCAGGTTTCTATCCAGAACTTATCAAATCTTCAGTGTTAACATGAAAACTTGATGCCTTTCATCTCTCTCTCTCTCTGTGTGGCACCTGGGTTTGCTTTCATATATTCTATAGAGTGGTATGGTGGTGTGCGCGCGCTTTCTATGTTCACTGACTCGAGGTTCCATATGCAGCTGCTTGTATGACATGGGAATTGGCTGAATCAGGCAATGATTTCATTACTTCTGTTATAAATGGAGCTGACTTAGTGCCTACATTCTCAGCTGCTTCAGTTGATGATTTACGTGCAGAGGTTACTTTCTTAAAACTGTTTAGGATTTCAATTTACTTTCTTTTTCTTGTTCCAAATTTATTGACATCCGAGGATTATTTGGCGGATATCTTTTATGCATGTATCCTATGTGGCAGAATTTATGACTTGTGCTTGCTGAAACTTTTCTGATGTTTTACCATTGAGAGTTGTCTGGATGAGGGCTGATATAACTGCAAAACATCTTTGTTTATATGGTTCTCATTTATGCTGCAAAGTAGTTGTGTTGATGCTGGTGAATTTTGCATTGAAGCATTCAGAGTCTCCCAAAAGCTTTCCCCTTCTATTTTTGCTCTTTTATTTACTGTTTTTGAGAAATTCATTTTATTTGAGAAAGCAACTGGCAATTTTTCAAGTCCTCGTAGGTGCCACCCTGACTTTTCTCTTTAACTTCAATTAAGATGTGCAACTTCAATTTCTCATTCTCTGTTGTGCTTCTCATATTTTTTAGCAACAATTTTCCTGTTTCAGGTGACAGCATCTGCATGGCTGAATGATTTGAGGAATCAGATTGAGCATACAAGAATTCTGAGTACTGTTTATCGTTCGGCATCGGCGTTGGGTTCCCGTCTGCCATCCATCGCCAGCGCTAGAGCAAAGGTTGCTGGGGCTGGGGCAATTTTGCGCCCTGTCTCCAATGGTACACAGGTGATATCTTGTATGCAATGCAATTGCAAACTAGTTTCTCTTCATAATTCCACAACATTCTTAGACTTCTCAATCAACTGAAGTGGACTTGCTGTGGTCCTTCCTTTTCCTCCTCAACTGGTACATTTTGACTATCAACAAGGAATTAATGTCTGAAACTGTGGTTGGATCCTATCCTATCACTTGCTCATATGGAAGACATAACAATGAATTATTGAAAGAACCCTAGCTCTTGTATTCATAGCAAAGTTTATATAGCTCGAGTGAGTACATAGAGATGATAAGAGTTCTTCTACTCAAAACCAACTAGTTTGGTATTTAATGCCTGCAGGTTGTAATGAAGAGAGCACAGAGCATGGCCCAGGCGGCATGGACCACACGCCCTTCCCTTCAGTTGTCTTCATGGTCGTGCATTGGACCCCGCCACCGAGCCACAGCTGCAAGTTCAAATTCAGGAGAGGGAGGTTCCCCAGGATCTGGCTTAAAAGCTGAAACTTCAGAGCCTCTTCTTACATCTCCTGACAGTAACACAACCACAGCTTCCACTGGAACTATTGAACATCCTGCTTCTTCTGGAGGAGCAGAATGGACTTCAGAAATTGAATATTCTTGTACTGATGAAATGGCTTCACATGCTCATATGGGTGCTGATCTTGATCGTGGAGAGGACCTCATGAGTGATTCACATGAAGACCGAATGAATGAAGTGGAGTTGTGGCAACAGCTTGAGCATGAGCTGTATGATAGATCAGATAGTGAGGATGCTGATGTGGCAAAGGAAATAAGGGAAGAAGAAGCAGCAGCCATTGCAGAGGTAGGTGAGGACCAGCCTGGAAGCACTGCTCCAGGAATGAAGGAAGTGCGCAGATTCTTCCCTCCAGGAAAGATTATGCATATTGTTACCCTGCATCTTGATAGTGCAGAGAGTGAAGGTGATACCCCCACCTCGAGTGGTTCTGACAACAACCAGCCACCGGTGGAGACTAAAGTTGGGATCTTCCGGACTCCCAGAACGCTTTATGGGAAGCTGAGGCTTTCTCAAACCATGGTCAGCGATCACTTTATGCCTGTTTATAGGAGGCAGATTGAAAAGCTAATTAAAGAACTTGAAGAGGAAGAGGCTGCTGGTAATCACAAGGACAACGCTGAGGTTGTGTTATAGGGAAAGTGTTATTGGCATGGTACTGAATCAACACCATACAGAAACAGATTTACACAGTTTCTTTCATACTTGAAAAGAGAGGATTCAGCGTATTCGGATTTCACTTCATTAATTAGACGCATGTGGCAGTAGATGTCCTTAACTGCAATGAAAATGCGTTTTGGTTGAAGCCACTTGGGTAAAGATCCATGCCAGGTTGCACACGAGAGAAAGCAATTAATTGTTTTCATTTATAGTTTTGCATGCTCTACCATGGTTTATAGATCCATTCCTGGCACATCCAAGGTCAGCCATTGACTGTACTAATCCTTAGTTTCTCTTGAAAGTGATTTTGTCGACCCTGACCATTTGTGTATTTAGTGTTTCAGCTCAAAGGTTCTATTTGGTGCTACAGTTGAACTGATTTTTTTAATTAAATTTTGATTTTTTTTTTGCTTCAAATTATATATATTTTTTAGTATTTTTGGATTGTTTTGATATGCTAATATTAAAAATAATAAAAAATATATTATTTAGATGTATTTTTAAGCAATAAATATTTTAAAAAGTAATCCATATTATACTCCCCATCAAACATTGATCTCTTTCCTAAGTCAAACTGTTTTCTTCCCCAAATGGCTGCCCTGAGCATTGTTTGAAATGTGCTTTCATAATTTGTCGAGCATATTTTCTCTTAACGGTGGTTTACAACTTGTAATTGCAAAAAAGTTTTTGATTTGAGGACTAAATTATGCATAACATAAATTAAAGGACCAAAAATTTTAAAAAGGACTAAAATATTAGAAAATTAAATATAGGGATAGAAATAAATTGTTGAAAAAATTTCAAATATCAAAATGAACTTTTGCCAAAAAAACTTCACTTGAACTTGCCGTGTCTAGTATGCATCAAAACACAAATAAGAACATGTATTGTCTACTCCAATCCATTAAATATATCCTTAGAGGTTTTTTTGGTTTTTAGCACAGTAAAAAAAAAAGATAAAATATCACTGTCTATAAAATATTTAGGGAAATGACAAGTTTCTTGAGCCACAATTTTTATATATGACTCGTAAGTTCTAGATGAGGGTTGTGACTCCAAATGATTTTAAATAACCATATCTAATTTTTTTCATTTTCCATCTTTATTTTCCCTCACTCCCAACAACCACCACCCACCTTCGCATCCCTGTCCTCGCCGACAACCTTTTCTTTGATGGATCTGAGATGTGGTTAACACATGTCTTGTTGCATTGCCTCAATATAGTTGAAATGCATTGTTCTGATTGAGCAATGCAACAATTTGACTTGTCTCAGCACATCCCGAAGTATATTGATACCGGTGTTGAAATGTATCGATCATCGAAGTAAGCATGAAGGGAATTTGATTGGTGATTCATACAGCTTACCTAGATTTTTGGAATGCTAGGAGGGATCGACTATTTGAAGAGTAACATTTGACAATTGATCTAGATACCTCTACATGAGATGATATTTGCCTAATACGTGCTAGTTTATTACATTTATATAGTCATATTCCTAAGGTGTCCACGTAATCTAATGTATTATAAACCCCGATGTTAAAGACAAAATCAATTGATATGCAATAATTTGTTTTAGATATAACATTTATTAAATATTGTTATAAATGACATGTGATAATTATTTTTCAATGTATATATATAGATTTATTACTTAGCATGTGAGGCTGGAAAAAGCAACAACTTCTATTAGTGAAGGTGTTGTTGAAATGAGTTGTGTCATGGCTAGCATCATGCTCAATTTGTGTCATGGTGGACTTCAGTAGGTTGATGAGGTTGAGTGTCTTGAAGCAACATTAATAGAAGATGAGATCACTTATCGTGAAAAGGCGACTTGTAGTTGGGGATGTTGGTTTATTCATGAGCGTCCCAGACTTGTCTACGAACTCAGACGATCTTGGTGCTGACCCCTATATAGACGCTATAAGCCAGTCCTTAAGTTGGGGTGGTGATGCACCTTCCACCAGGGCTTTAGACCCATCGACGAGCTAGGGTGGTTTTATAAATCTACTTAGATTATATAATTTAATGTTATAAGAATTATAATTTTAGTTTAAATTTAATAAAATATTATGTGAATTATTGTGTTTAATTGTGAATTGTTAATTTTAATTAATTGTGAAGGGTGTTGATATTTTAATTATATTGTAAAGATGAATTAGTAAATTATGTTTCTAAATTCTAAAGCTAGTTTGCTTTGAGTTATTTTTGGCAAGGAGTTAGAAAGGTTAAAAGAAATGCAATGAACACATTTTTTGGGCTAGTCGCACTCCTTAACTACATCTCGAGAGTCGCACACATATTTTTTGGGCTAGTCGCACTCCTTAACTACATCTCGAGAGTCGCACATGTGAAATGCAACTTGAAAGGATTGCGACTTGAAATGCAAATGTAATTTTTTTTTTTTACTATGCTAAGGTAAAAAAAAAAAAACCCTTCATATCCTAATATGAATAGCAGACACACACGCATCTTAACAACCACATTATAACTAACAATTGCAATAACATTGAAAACTAACTCTTATACCAAATATATCCTTGCAACGAATCTCAAACAGAAGCTTCAGAAGCTAGGTTTCTTATTTACTTTTTAACTTTTTTATTATTATTATTATCTTAGTTCATCTTGCTATGTTATATTATATTATAAATTATAAAAAAATAAAAAAAATGTTTTTATTGTTTATTTTAGTGTAAAGGTTGACTCAATTACACTATTAACTACTACAGTGTAGCTAAATTACCCCCTCTTTTTCTTTTTTTATCATTGAAAAATTATCTAGTTACCCAACTTTTTTTCTTTTTAATTTTATCATTTCATTTTTTCTTTTCAATTTCATAATTCCATATTATATTAGCACAATTTGAAGCCTCTTAATTTGTTTTGGTTTACGTGTTAGGGCATATAAGCGCGCTCACAAAAAAATATTCTAACATTAAATTAAAGCTCGATATTAAAAAAATATAATTTAATGTGAACAATTAAAAAAAAATTAAAACAACATGGACTAAATTTAAGACTAAAAAGCAATCCTTTCTCTTTTTTAATGTTCAAAGGGCATGAAAAACTATAGTTCGGTCCCTAATGTTTTACTTTTTTTATTTTTGGTCATTGTGTTTTGAGGTTTTACCGTTTCAGTACTAAATTTTATTTATTTTATGTTTTAATCCCTATAATTTTAAAAAAATGAGTCATCATAAAAAGAGAGGAGAGAGAGTGTTTGGTTGATCATATTCCAATTATAAAAAAGATTGATCTTGGTGTTAGTGAGTTTGTCTTTGAAAGAGAATTCAATAGAGACGACATTTCTCTTTGAATTTGTTGTAAAAAGTAGATAGAGACCTATAAAGTTGTTTTCTATTAGATTAGATTTTGTTTTCTTAGAGTGATTCTAGTTTTTTTAGAGATTTAAATGAGTTTATTGAAGTTCCAAAGATGTTCTTGGAGGTATTTTAATGTGAAAAGAAGTTAGAAAATGAGTTTTTGTGGTTTAAAACTCAAACCCCAACTTTCCAATCACTAGAGATGGCAGAAAAGTAATCAAAAGATGATACCTCTATTTTGTGGGTTTATTGTCTACTAAGACAAGCGGCACATCATTTGCTATGTAAGAAATTTTTACGATGATATTATCGCTTGCTTATAAATCATTATGTGTTAGTCTAATATGCATAATTTTTAAAATAATTTGCTCATTAATATTGAATGAAAATAAAATATCTATTTTTTTATTTTTTATATAAATTTTCTCAAATTTATTGTTCTTATATTGTTTCATTTAGGTACATAAAAAGATCAATTAATGATTTTTTTTAATTATTTGTTTTATTGAAACTTACTTTCATGATCATAAAAAGTTTACTTAAAACAATAATTGTCATAAAAATCATGTTTTTGTCAAAATATAAAAGAAAAAACATGATTAAAAAATTAATTTATTATTAAAAAAATAGTTTTTTTAGTTCAAATCATTGTAGTTTTTTCTAATATTGTTTTTTTTATAATTGTTGTTATTTTTTATTCAATCAACTATGCTGCTATAAAAAATTATGTTTTTTCAAAACAAGAATCACATGAATCATAAAAGATAATTTTAACAGAAAAAAATATATTTTTCCTTTGAAATTTTATTTATATTATTATTATATAATTAAATAAAAAATCCATTCTAATTTTGTTTTCTCAATAGCGTGACCGGAGCACAAGGAAGGCTGACACAAGAAACAGAAGATACCATCCCGCCTTCTCTCTCTGTTTGTTTTTTGTAAATTAAAAAATTAAGGCTCCTGAAGTGGCCGCCTCCTAGATATTTTGGGCTCATTAATTAGCCTCCGCATGCATACACACATCAAATGAAAAAATGCAACGCAACCATATGGCCCGCCGGCGGCCACATTTATAGCTGGAATTCAATTCATTAATGACTCCTTGATGGATAACTACAAAGATAGAAGACTAGCTACTGAATCGTTGAATCTTGTATCGTCGCAGATTGGATAGAAAAAATATTTTAAGAAAAAAATAATATTAAGTTGATCCAAGAGTTTTTTTTTTAT
>Ga0307517_10006972_pt1 | contig 16601 bp, 24 predicted proteins | sample 23_EM_MG_FD_194515 | JGI IMG/M metagenome (GOLD analysis project Ga0307517, IMG submission 194515) | Populus trichocarpa ectomycorrhiza microbial communities from riparian zone in the Pacific Northwest, United States - 23_EM | ecosystem: Host-associated > Plants > Roots > Unclassified | place... | reverse complement strand
TCGAAGGAAATGTACAGACTGTGGAGAGAAAAACAGAATCATTGTCAGATGGATCAGGTATGTTACCTTGAAGCGATGGTTTTATTTGGTGTAACACGCTACTGTATATTTTCGTCGTTCCTATTCATGATTCTTTATTTAAATAAATTTAAATTTTACAGAGTGCACCGCCAGTCGCGTGGTTCAGATAAAACAAAGGCCCAAAACCCACCATTCCGACATCAGTAAATAACATTTCAATCGATTCGACCTCGTTGGATTCTACAATGAAAGCCTTGGGCTAAAGACTTTGAGAACGAGGGAGACTGAACGACCTTGGGGCCCCGAGCGAACAGTGCTCCAGAACATTTTGATATTTTTGACGACTTGATCCAGCTCGTGTATGACTCGGTGTAGATAAGTGAATTGAGAGTATGGTTCCCGAACTTGTTTTACTTGTTGGAACCTTGATAACAGTATCAAGTGAATTTGCATAGACTGGTCCAGAACAACCCGTTCAATTCCAAGATGACACAAGTTTAGGAGAACTATGATATTTGAATCAGAATTATTACATGATGGCTGAAAGTACAATCTCGATTTACCCGCATTCCACGAACTCGAACTCGAACGTAAGGTCCCCCAAAACCACCATGCGTACCATGTCGACGTCTCACAATATCATAATTCATTCGAGTTCAAGGGTTCAATGTGCGCTTTGGTAATCGTGATATTCTCCTTTGGGCTGCAACAAAAACCAAGAAAGGAGAACGTCATGTTTTTGAATATTTTCGCGTCAGGGAATAAACGTACCGATCTTGGCCATCTACGGCGACAGCTCCAATACGCTGTACCACCTTCATGCCGCTACAGACACGACCAAAGATGGTGTGTTTTTTGTCCAGGAAGGGAGTAGGGGCTAGCGTAACGAAGAACTGAGACCCTGCGACATGCAATTGCAATTGACTGGTTGAGCCATTCGAGAAGGAGCCGAACGAAACAAAAACACACCGTTTGTGTTGGGACCCGAATTCGCCATTGCGAGAATACCGGCACCAGTGAATCTCAATTCAGGGCGTATCTCGTCCTCACTGTCTCCGAGTAAGCTTTTTTTCCGAACAAAACCGAGAGACTGCCTTTTCTTTCACTCACAATTTCTGACCATAGATACTCGTGCCGCTTCGACCGGTACCCGTAGGGTCTCCTCCCTGAATCATAAAACCCTGAAAGAAACACAATGTTTACTCCAAGTTTAGTAATGGGAGTTATCAAGGTTATGACGGGAGACAGGCCACGTTACCGCTATGACACGATGAAAGATAACATTATTGTAGTACCCTCTTTTTGCGAGCTCGGCGAAATTTTTGCATGTCTGGCGTTTGTGGTTAAAAAGTGACGAACGTTCTGGGGTGAGTTACATAAAACGTGAGAGTTATAGTTAAAATGTGCATTACTTTGGGTGCATGTTCCCAATACAGTTCCAGCTTTATGGCCCCCATAGATGTCTCTATAACAACACAATCCGAGTCCATATTGAAGGTAAAGGCAAAGGAGAAGCGGAACGATGATGCCATTTCCCGGCGATCCGATCATATCGGAAATTCGGCTTCATCTGTATTTTATTCCTCGAGTGTGCACAATCTACATTTTATAGCGCCTCGAGGCTGATTTGCTGGCAATGAAGTCATTTCAAAGATAGGTAAAGGTCTCATGGTTACCAGGATTTACTGATGTTGGGCATTCTTATGGACGACCTTATTCATTTGGTCATTTTCCCCATGCCCGCCTACTCCTACTGATTCAGTTTCAGGTTTATCCTCAACCATACACAACTGCACCATCCATTCCCGACAGCAGAATTCGGCCAACAATGGTGAGTATACTTTACTCTGCTGGGCAGACCTAAACCTTTGAGCCGTTTGTCATACTGAACAATGATGAAGTCTGGCGCCTATTCTGTTCCCTGCTTGACGTTTCCAGTAACAGCACTGGCCCCACAGCTGAAACGAGCGTGGCCTTGCAAGCCCTTTATGCGAACAGCGCCGTCAAACACCGTCTCACCGATTTAGCCAATTATCTAGGCCTCTCGATTCTGGTCCTGACGATGACTCTGACGACGACGACGACGGTGACGATTGGGCAGACAACATAGACCCAAATATCTATGCTAGGTACTTTGCAGCTACCAGTCCGCACTATGCGAAGATTGTTCGGGAACACGATCGGAAGGTGCATGAACTCCTCGATCACCGCATAGCAATATGTGGTATCCTGGAGATGTATTATAGAAGGATTTTGTGAAACAGCCCTGTCAGTTTGGTGGTAGTTTCCATTCAATATGATCCCTTTCTTTGTTTTTCTAAGTAGGAAGCGGAATCCGCACGAGATTCTCAGTGGGCTTTCCTTGGGCTTCCATTTGCGAGATGTAGAGCTTCCAACAGTTGAAAGATTTTTGAAAAGATCTCACTTTGGTAACCCATCGGCGACAAATGCAGACGGTTCCACTGGCTCTTGTCAATATTGCAAGTAGTAGGAGTTTAGAGTTACATAATGTGATACAACCAAAGATTTAAAAAAAGTGGGTTGGCCGAAATTACTAGGGATGATTCCTGCCTATCTCGACCAGTGCATAGATGTTTGCAGCCGTAATAACAAGCCAGATCGTCCACCCTATGATGCTGGTAACCTTGTGATTGCTATAATCTACGATTTCTTCTGCTGTCTCTGCCATGCCACCGTCATTGGCCACCTTGGACTCGATCTCTGGTCCGGGAGAATGAAAGGCTAAGCCAGTCTTTTCCGCCGCCCCCGTAGAAAGATTCTCCTGCAGGCTTTCTTCAGAGTAATTCCCTTTCTTGACAGACATAATGCATTTAGAAGACGTGCACCAAATCAAGGGAAAGAGGATGAACGGTAGAACGACTGAAAGAACAACTTGAGACGTTACGAGGAGCCTGTCAACACCAGGTCGCCCGACGGCAATGGCAACAATCATTGACGGAATAATAGCGAGAAGACGCGTAAGGAGACGACGAACAACAGCCTATGTAACAGTTGATATACTATCCCTGGAAGAGAGAAGTGGGAACTAACCGAAACACGCCATTGGAGGAATCCTTCAGCGATCGCCTGGCCGGCGACCGTGGCGATAATGGACGAACTCTGGATAATATATGAGGAAAACATGATCGGTTGGCTGTGGCTAAAAACCTGCTGACCTGACCAGCACAAAGTAAGGCGACAGCGAATATTTTAGCAGCGGCTGGAATGGAGTGTCATGAGTGGGTTGCAGGAGCCAAATACCCCAAACATAACATACGCAGTCCAACTAAATCCCGGATGAGATCATAAGCATCAAATAGACTCGCAGGCTCTTTATCTGTGGTCGGAGGACGACCGTAGTAGAACACCGAAGACGCCAACATCAAGATCCTAGTGAAGATGTTAACTAGTTACAGTTGAATGTCCAAAGACAGAACGCACAAGGAATTGATGACTACTGCAAATCCGAGTAGACTACCAATCATATCGACAGTTCCATGATAAATGTGGGCCCGCACAAATTCATAAGAATTATTGGTATGTTCGTTGTGTCGCGTTGCAGCAGAGGCATAAAGATTCGGTGGCGGTTTGCGAAATGTTGACAGAACATCCTCTTTACGATCTTGCAAGAATCGAAGGAACCAGAAACGCCGCCTGGCAGGCTCGCTTGAATCTGGAACGGTTTTATGCCCCTCGCGGAAATGGATTCGATCTTGTGTAGCGAGAGTCGAACCAAGGAATAAGCTATGAGGCATGACGGTAGCACCTATGATACCCACAGCTAGAGTGGGAGAAATTAGTCACAAAACGCGAGGACTGGTTTATCAACAGACAGGTATAAATTCCTCCCTGGGCAAACAGAAACTTTGAAGGGAGATAACCAGAAAACGCATCCTTCAAATCGATTTCGACTTTGGAGATTATCACAAGCATGCAAACTAGCACGACGAGCACCTGTTACCATAGTGGTTAATTGAAGTGTAACACAAAAATCAGATAATGAAAGTCACCATGATAGCAATGAGAAGTTCGAACACCCTCACCGGTTTTCCTCGGAGTGGATCACGCATGGCGAGAATGAAGACAACATCAAAGGCAGTAATGAGAACGCCATGCCACAGCTCCAACCATGGAAAGAGAAGACATAACGCAATGGCAGACCCGAGAAGCTCTGCCAGGTCTGTCGCAATGACAGCCACTTCGGCCAAAAGGTAAAGTGGGTAGAGGCCTAACCATCTATACAATTTTGGATGTTTTGGACGGTTGTAAAGCAAGAGGCGGCTATGACTCGCCAAGTCTATGCCAACGAAACCGAGAGGTTATTAGTATGAGAATAAAACAACTCATCTTGAAGCGGATGGGACATCCGTTTCGAACGAAACGTGCATGCCAAGCAGATAACATCAGATCATCATCATGTTTTCGAGTGGTGTATTTTGGCAAAATGGAAGGCAACAACCATCCCACGCTTTCCAAAGAGGGAATATCGATGGCAGCATCGCAAAAGTGTCCCAAAGTATTCAAGGGCAGATCGCTTACCGAGACCAGTAACACAACCCAATCTGCTCCCAAGTACCTGTATTATCCAAATAAGGGGAGAAATCACAAAGGGTGGAAGGACACACCTGCAAGAAGGCAGCAAACAAACCTGCTAGCAATACGACGAAAAGCAGATGATAACCGAACTTAGACCCTGCTTGGAGATCTACACCCCAATTTCCACTAAAATGTGACGGATAAATGGTGGATTGACAAATCCCATTGTTTCAGGGCTTACGGGTCGAAGTATGCCACTGCACAGACAACACCGACGCCTGTGTGTCTTTTCGCATGATGCCATGTGAGGTAAGCGACTCCCTTAAGACGATTTGCAAATGAACGACTTGGAGAATCGATTGGACGTCCCTGCTGCAGATCCGACATCGAGAGAAGAAAGAGGTGAAAAGCCGATGTCAGTCATCACCCCCATAACAAAGGGAGAACGAACTCAGCCCAGAATTTTTAAATAACTTGGCTGTCGTCACGCTTGCCAAGAGTTACTCTCACACCGAAATGTATGCACCTTTTACATCTTCGTACAGAATTCGCGACTAACGCGGAGAAAAGGGTAACGCCCGGTTGGTACTTTTAGATTATCTGGATGTCAAGTTCTATCTCGGACAAATGAGATTCAGAGTGTCGCCCGAGCTTCTTGTGTGCACCAGAGATGATGAGTCTCTGGTAATTGATTGTCATGGATGGAGAAGGTATGAATGACTCACTTCAACTCTGTGCCGTTACTAATTGACGTGTGGTATTTATGCTGAGTCCCAGAAACTGAGAACAACTTAATCAGTCGTAGAATGGCGCCAGCGTGGGCACTTTCAATGCAATTCTCAGCTGCCAGGGGTGCTGAATGGCCAAGAGGAGGGGCACAATTGCGGAATCGATCAATTTCCAAAACCTTCCTGTCAACCGAACCACAACTAGTAACAACATCCAGATGCAAGAGGGTATCCATAGTTCCATCAGAGTCCAGATAGTACGCTTGGAAAACAGGGTAGCAGGAGTGAAATGGTGCAGGAGAGGACCGAAGGTCTCGCGCTTCATCAACACCAGCAGGCAGTTCGCATGAAGACCAAGGTAGCTCGGCATCGAAAGACCTCTTCGTCAAAGTTCAAAGTCAGAGTTAAAGACAATTTCGAGAGGATATCCCCAGGCGGGCAATTCCCTTCCTCGCACATCGAAGCCAATGTTAATCCTTGGAAGATGAGTTATACCTTGCCACTGCTGGCACAGCTGTGGTCCGATGGCTTTTCTCATCATGGAGCAAATCCTCGAAAAAATCGAATTCGGATGGGCCAAAATAAACTGCAGATTATGACAAATTTGTCAACTGGGTATGAACGAAGTGAGCAAGGAAAAGGTTTGATAGGATAAAAGAGGTTCAGATTGAGCATACCTTTTCATATAAAAGCTCCCCATAGCTCGTTGTCGAGCTTTCCAGGGAACCATCCGCCCTGTCTGCATCAGTTTGGCCGAAGGGGGCCAAAGGTGGTGAAAGTTGAACATTGAAAGCATGCACGCCTTCTATTATGGGACAAAAATCCAGTCCAAAGAGCTCGGACAGAAAGTTTGATGCAATATCTTGGTGAGATCGAAGACATTGATTTTTGTACTGTTGTAGTGTAATTAAGGGGTGAAAGTTAATTTGCATCACATTGACGCACCTTCTGGAGAACGGGAGGTAATCGAGTCGGAGAAATCGGCTGTTATGAAAGGTGCATAAGCTATAGGATGTTGGCAGGTTATAAATCACATTGACGCACCTTCTAGAGAATCGAGTCGGAGAAATCGGCTGTTATGAAAGTGGCATAAGCTATAGGATGTGGCAGGTTATAACTCACTTCGTTTGTCTGAAATACCGCGGATGTTAATGCCGGAGGGAATGAGTTTCGTTTCTTAAATGCGTTTTAATTATGATTATTTTCCCTTCCTTGATAACCCGTTACGCATATTTTCCTTTTTCTTGGAGGCCTTCTTCATTTTCAAAAAAAAGAGGCGCATATGAGCGACTTCTGGATTCCAAGGTGTTACTCACAGTATGGGGTCGCCGAAAATAATTTGGTCATGACTTTAACGTCGCTTGAAGTCCTGATAGACTCTGAGGAACGGGTATGATACTTGGATCTTGTAATTCTGGAAAATCATCTGGTCCATAAGCTGTCGAGCGAGTTTCCAATAACACAGGCTGAGATTCATTGGTATTGTGTAAAGCGGATAGGTGTGGTAACTTACAGGCCAAAGACTCTCCCGTAGAGGAAAAGCGATCGTGTTCCTTCTCTTTTTCCTAGCCGAATTACCTTCCAACGCGCTTGATTTCTGGGTGAATTGTTCGTCAGTCTTCCATTGACTGAAATGACTGAGATAAACACATATAGAATAGCCGCGGGGAAAGGGAACCATGCACCAGAATCACGTTGGAATATCAAAGGTCTGAAAGGACGAGGAATCACCCAAAACGCGTCCAAAGTTCAACACAGTGGAGGTTCGCGGCCAAATTCAACTCGGATAAAAATAGATTATCATCTCTGTCGCGGCGGCATGCTTGGTGATATTTCCTTCCGACTCCATGTCTAAAAACTAATGAAAGCAGTCGTAGGACTTACAGGAGGGATCGCGACCGGAAAGTCTACCGTGTCACAACTCCTCGTCTCCTCCAACATCCCAGTGGTTGATGCAGATATACTCGCCCGCCAAGTCGTTGAGCCCGGGACACAAGGCCTCAAGGCGATCGTGTCCACCTTTGGGACCGAGATTCTTCAAGAGGACGGCACCTTAGACCGTAAGAAACTAGGAAGTATTGTCTTCAAAGATGAAGATAAGAGGAGACTTCTGAACAAGATTGTACATCCAGCCATCCAAAAGGCAGTGTTCTGGCAGGTACTGAGATATTGGTATAGAGGGTACAAATATTGTATCTTGGATCACCCCCTCCTTATTGAAACGGGCTTCTGGAAATGGGTTGGGCTCGTGGTGGTTGTATCTTGGTATGCCGGTCAATCTACAACTCTGCTGGGATACTGAAATCAAGTCTCTCCTAGTCCCATTGACCTTCAGCTCCAGCGCTTAATGAAACGCGATGGATCCTCAGAAGAAGAAGCTCTTTCTCGTATGAACTCTCAAATACCAACTTCATCCAAGGTTAGCTTCGCTGACATCGTCATCAACAACTCTGGCACTCGAAGCGAACTGGAGGCGCATGTTCAGACCCTCATCCATCGTCTTGATGCCACTGCTGGATGGTCATGGCGTATCAGCTGGCTGGTTCCACCTTTCGCATTATTGTCAGCAGCAGCAGTCATTCTAAGGCGAAGGTTCACAAGAAAATGGAAGAGGGAATGAATTGATCCGTAATCCAGTGTCCAAGTATGTTCATAGAGTTGTAACTTTAAGGTCAACATACAAATGATATCCCACCCGCCTCATTTCTCCACATTTTGTTATACCACGGCACTTCATGGGCTTTGACCAGTCTTGGACAATGAGGTACGGCCGAACCATTCCAGCCAGAAGATCATAGGCCCAACAACGCTCGAGAATCACCAGATGTTACTTTCCATAAATTGAATGCCATAAGGTGAACTTGAATGGCAGGTTCGAGTCGGTCCAGTCTCCAGAAACGGAACTATGATTCCCGGCAATCCGATCATGTAGTAGAACCCCGATCGGACATTCGGTCTGCTTCAAGTTCAACGTTCAACCTCGAAGTGATGCGAGCTATCGTTCAACGCGTGTCTTCAGCTTCGGTAACAGGTCGTCCACAATCTCCGTTTTATAACGCCTCGAGGCTGACTTGCTGACCCTCAGTCGACAATGAAGTCATTTCAAAGATAGGAAAAGGTCTCATGGTTCTTGTTGGGATCGGGACAGGTTCAGCGCCTTTATCCCCCTTTTCTCTTCTAGCTTTTCTTGATGTTCCCCTTGCAGAGTAGATGACACTGAGGCTGATATCGCAACGTTGTCCAAGAAAATGTATGTTGTACAAATCACCTTGACGTATCTGCTTTTACTTATATCCACTTCTAGTCTGTCTTTACGAGTCTTCGACGATCCAACGACATCCAAGATGTGGAAAGCAAGCGTCAGAGACGTCGCTGGCGAGATACTTTGCGTCTCTCAATTTACTCTCATGGCAAACACGATGAAGAGCAACAAACCAGACTTTCATCTCGCAATGGTAATTTTATTTAATCTCCAGAAATATAAAAGGGTGGTTCAAACCTTTCGTTCTTTCTTAGCCAACAGAACCTTCCCGTCAAATGTACGCCAAGTTCTTGGAATCCCTCAAATCGTCGTACAACTCGGACAAAATCCAAGGTTCGCCCCCTCTCCCTTCAAATCTGCTCAACTCAATTTCGTGCCTTCAGATGGGAGATTTGGTGCAATGATGAGTGTCAGTTTGACAAATGAAGTGAGATTACGGGTTTTCAATGATCCCGTATGTGACTTATTCGCGTTTTTTTTTTGAGGGCCCTGTTACCTTCACCCTCGACTCTCGCAAATTCCAATACGTCAACTCTGCAAACAACAGTGGGGATATTACCGGCTCCCCAATGACCACAGAATCATAAGGAATTTTCATACTGTGTTATGCCAATGAAAGATGTAAGCAGGAGAACAAAGGTTTCGCTAATAAACCTGTTCGTCCGAGTCAGAGGGTCATATTTTAAATGGTCAAGGTCGTGTTCCATACGCCAAGTTGCCAGTTTAGAACGGAGTTTAATGCTTAGCATTCAGCCCAGGACAAGAGACACTGGAGGTCGTCTAGCGGCTTCTATTTTGCGTGGTGGATGAAATAAAAAATGTCGGATGCCTAAAACCAATCACGATACCTGGGGAAAAAAGTACAAGAGGTGCAGAAAGGAGTCATCAAAAGCCAAAAAAGAAAAGAAAAACTATGCAGTCGCAATCCAACAAACAAAGGAATTAAAAATGTGTATAGAATTAATTTCAATCGTCAAGGGATACTTGAGGACCCGTCTGGACGGCCTCTCCAACCGAGTCCTCGTTCTGGTATTCAGGCAGTCTGACCAGGAGTAGAAGGATGAAGGAGATCACGACAGCGACGACGGTTGCGAAGAAGATCGTGCTCGGAAAAGTGGCGACCGTTCTCGCATATAAAAAGCCGTAAATAGCTGGACCCAGAATTTGAGAACTAGTAGGTGAAAAAAATAGGTATTTCAATATGGTGCCAAATCAGAAGAAAACAGGACTGGGACGTACGCAAAAGCTTGAATCACACTCAAAGCACCGAAAAGCCTACCAGATTCTGTCCCTCCCCGTCGTGTATACAACGCCAAAGTCGCGCTCTGCATAGCAGGATTGAATCCTAATCCGAAGGCACCAAGAACACCAAAGACTGTAAACTCCCGTCCAGTCCGTGCAAGTCCCATGCAGAGGAAGGATACGATGTCCACCAACAAAGAAAATTTTGCGAGGCCGAGATCGAACGAGACTGAATCGGCCTTACTTGCTGTGTGGATCGGTGAACTCGACTGAGGGTCATCCCCCAATGGCTCGATAAGAGGAGTTGTTTCAGCCGGATTGGGATCGGTTGGGGACCTACGGTTGGAAATCTTCTGCTTGAAAAATTTAATACCAACTGGGGGAAATATAAACTTTGTGACAGGCATCAAAAAAATCGTCGTCATACCAGGAAAAATCAAAATCATGGCAATTGCTCTGGTTACGCCGATGAGACTTAGCCAGTAACCAATCTATTGGTAATAGGGTAGGGAAAACCGTTGATGCAAATAACGAAGGCACCAACCGTTTCTGTTGACCAGCCAAATTCAGAGATAGCATATTGGAGTTTATTTTGATACGATGCCTAGATAAAGTGTGAGTCATTGTTCAATATGAATCAAGGGAACTAGTAACAAAGGTTGAAATTGTGCAGCCGTATGCAAGAGCTAAGAGTGTCAAGGACCAATCCCTTCTATGTTGGTTGGTGACATTCGGACTTTTCAGGCTGGAAGGCTGGAAAATTGTCAAAGGACTGAGAAAAGTAACCGCCCGTTTGATGTTGTACAACAAAGTCACAGTCGGACTCGGCTCCGTTTCGACTGCGCCGCTAAGAAGTTCGTCATTGTAGTTCGCCCTGGCCAGAGCCATTTGCTGCTCAGTAACAGACTCGGGAAGAATGAACCACAGGAAAAAAGAATACATCGTGATGAAGATAACAGCAACATAGAAGACGGAAAGTGCCTGGCCTGTTGCGCGTATAAGAAAGCTTCCAAGAGTTGGGCCGACGGCTACCCCGATGAACAAAAGACCAATGCTGAGCGAAAGTATGCGAGACCTTGAAAATATAATTAGATGACATCCGATATCAACAAGAAGATAAACCAAACCTATCACCTTCTTCAGTCGTGTCAGTGAGGTACGTATGGAGAGCAGCAACTCCGGTTGTGAAACCTAGAAGGAGGTTGGTCATCGAATGTAAACCTTTTGTAGGGTATTACCTCCTAGGCAACCTTCAATTATGGCCCCGACGACGAGAAACCAATATCCACCAGGGATGAGTCTTGGAAATTTGGTGACCAGAATGAAATTCAGATCGTCAAGAAGGAGCCCTAAGATTGATATGCCAATGACACGGACTCTGCCATGTCGATCAGAGTACTAAAGACCCGTTCAACGTTCAGTCCTTGAATACAAAATAATTGATGGGTTGACTCACCGCGCCCCAATAACCCGTAGTTACAAGACTCAAGACACCCGCGCAACCAGCAATGACTAAAAATGCATGTAAATCAGAGTAAGGGCGATAAGCAACGACAGACCAGCCATAAGGTTTGCTACTGCAGCCTGAACAACTGGATCAGAACCACATGTGCTTGCGTTAAACGAACTGGAGGCTCCTGCGGTGAATGAATCCAAACCGGTGTGACCATGGAAGTGAGGAGGCAGAGCGAAGACTGGAAGGCCTAATAATACATGACCAAAATCTCGCCCAGCAATGTCCGGCTTGTGAACGGAGCAAGCAAGAATTGTATAAATCTCAAGGCGTGGGGCTATCTTTGCGGATCCAACGGCCGAAGTGAAAGGAGCTGCAACAAGCAACCTAAGACAATGTGAATATAAGATAAGATCGACCATGCGAAGGTTACTAACCACCAGGGAGAAGGCCTTCTCCACCATGGCGTTTTCCGCAAAGTGGCCTGTTCAGGATCCATGATAACTGAGGACTCAGCAAGCAGTTCGCCAGTCACATCTCCGGCCAACCGAGCAGTCTCCGAGCATCCTACCTCATTCTGACGGGCTACAGACTCGGACAACCGACGTGGTTTCATAGTGCCTGTTGGGTGGAAGGGTAGAGGCCTAGGATAACCTAGATTGAATTGTCAGCATTTTGTATACGTACTCAGATCCAGACTTTGACGGCATTGCCGATGAGGGCATTTGCATAAGGTCACTAAGCAATCAACCCCATCAAGCATAAGTAAATACTTCCGCTACAAGTGCTAGTGAGCGCTTGAAGGGTTTTCATAAGTAGACCATTGTCGAGCAACGTTCAGAAGACTCGGGGCCCAGGTGTATTCGTACTTGAACTTCTTTTCCTTTGCGATTTGACTCCACAGAGAAAAAAACCGTAGACATGCGATGTTACTAGTATCAGATTCATAGAAACTCCTTTGTTGATGCTTGGGGATCCTCTTTGTTTGATGGTTTTTATTGGTCGTATGCTGTCGAATCCGTACTAGTGACTATGGCAACACCTTCTCGGTCATTGCCGATACCTCTTATCAGAAACACTCATGGTTATCACGCCGGTGCAGGTGGTGGTTAGTTCGACCCCTTTTGATTGCCCAACGAGCCTAATACCAGTGATGCTATTATTAAGAAAACAGTCGATATCCCCCAGGAAGTCAAGGATGCCTTGCGACACTTCCGCCTAAAAAAGGGGGGAGGCGGCGCCATTGTGATCAAGATCAATCGAGCGAAATTGTTGATGGAAGTGGAGGAATTGGAAGGGTGTGATGACGACAATAGCATCGAGAAACTCGCAGAAGGTGAAGTCAAATCGAATTGTAGTCAAGGGAACTTACTTATCTCCCCTTTTACCGGTCGTAGAGTTGCCAGAAAATTCGCCAAGATATGTTGTGCTTTCCTATGAGCTGAAGCATGAAGATGGCAGGACATCTTTCCCTTTGGTTCTTATCAACTGGTGTCCGAGCTCGAGTGAGCCGAATATCCGAACACTTCATGCGAGTGCTCTGATTGATTTCCAGAACGCAGTAAGTGAAAGGAAATTTGCTCAGGAATACAGTTTCACCCACACAATTATACATTCAGGTAGATATTCACAAGGCAATCGAGATACGAGATGGCCCAGAGTCCCTCACCCAGGAAGCAATCGATTCCGAACTGCGTGCAAAGCATGTCACATAACATAATCAGTGTCTCCAGAAGCCACATAATGATATTGTAGTTCTGCTATTCGATGTCGATGATTATTGTGAGTGTAACTATCACATATCCAGCATCAAGTATTGAACTTTGTTGTTGCATATATTCAGAACGATTAAGCCTCCTAATACAAAATATTTCTCAACCAATGCGCCAGATATCTCCATCTGTGACACCTGCGACTTCCAACTTCGCAGATAAGTGCGAGAGCGGGAAACTGAGCGTAATCGCTGTAATGTCAACAGATCATGCACCAGTGGACCTACTTTGATCCATTTCCATTCGACGTAGAGCCCGACTTCCATCCACTTCCACTTCGGATGAGCTTATATCCATCTGGAATGGTTCTGCGAGCCAGACCGCAAGACTGCGACAACCATGGATCTGTTCAATAGTTACAGCTTTCAAAATTTCTGAGTGTCACTTCGATCTTAACCGAAGATTTCGAAGCAATGTGTTTCAAGTACCATCGATGTAGACTGACTGGAAACTCCGAGTACTCGAGTCAGAACCTCGACACCAACAATGCATTCCTTTCAAAAGCCGTGACTTTCTAGTAGCCTCTTCCGTGATGGATTCTTCGAATTCGGCATCTAATCCTTCTATATATTACTGGACGTACCCATGTCTTAACCTTGTCCTTCACTCGTTCCCTACTCCCAGGCGTTTGAACTATTACAGAGGATGTAACAATCGACATCACTTGTGCGTATCTTCTCTGAAGCCAAGCCTTTAATTGGGGTGTTGCGGAGACCTTCATTTGGTTAAATCTTCCAAAATGTGTCTTCTCCGATGTCTTGGTTACCCATATGGCTGCCAAGGAACACGGATGATGTTGCCCAATTACGTGCGCTGAGTCTGCCATTTACATGTACCGCTGGAGTGTGTGGCCCATGGTGCTTGGGAAAAGTATACTGATCCTTTAGGTACGCATCCCGCCGCAAGCCGGGGTGTGCTCAGAGGTTGTGGATACAACATCAAGATGGCATATCGCATACCCTAAAATTAGACCGTCCTAACATTCTAGCCTAGCCTCAGGTTGATGATCTATAGGTATTTATTATTCTTGGGCGCTCAGCTCGTCATCAGCTCGAGTGCCGTGTCAAACAACTTGCTGACCCAGTCTCGAAAGAACAGGTCCCAGGACAACACATGTGCTTGGTGGCGTTATTGATCCACGAGTAGAGTTCCATGATTTCTCCATTCGTCATCGGTTCAAGTTCAGAATGCGCCGACAAACTGCTAGAGCTTTGAGCCAGAAACACCAGAGAGCACGACAGCATGGGATATGGGGACTCTGGGATCGCGATAGGCGGAGGCCGAGCATCAGCCAAGGTGAGATGGACCGATTAACGATGTCCAACAAGGTGCATTTTATTTTTATCTGCTCGCTATAAAGCATGGATGGATTCAACTTCCTCTGCTCTTCTCCTTGCATCGAAATGGCCCCCTACTTTCTAAAAAACCTCATCCCTCGTAAGGAGAAGATACGAGAAGGGCGGCCATTATTGGAGGTCATACGGAGTATCACTCTCCTCCAATGGTCAATGTTCTTTTCTGGGTAAGTCACCGTTAGCGCCCCTTGGCTCCTTGGCGCTGTCACTCACCCATTCAGATGGCTTGCGTGGACGTGTGATGCCATCGATTTCTTCTCTGTTTCTCTGAGTGTTCCAGCTCTTCAGATCCAGTTCGACAAACCGGCGTCTAAAATCGTGCGTTACCCCGCCCCCCACTGTTGGTGGTACTCATCTCAACTTTGTAGACGCAATCCATCACGTTGACCCTCCTTTTCCGTTCATTTGGTGCTGTAAGCCTTTCTCTCTCTTAAAAACATTCACGATTTGCTGAAGGAGTGTTCAGGTTCTTTTTGGTGTCCTCTCTGATCGTTACGGGCGCAAATGGCCCCTCGTCGTAAATTTGATCATTGTCGCCGCTCTTGAAATAGGCGCAGGCTTCTGCAAGACCTTCCCCGCGTTCTTGGCTCTTCGCTCTCTCTTCGGTATTGGCATGGGTGGCATCTGGGGTATGGCATCATCAACAGCACTCGAAAACCTTCCTGTCGAGTTTCGTGGTATTGCCAGTGGTGTGATCCAGCAAGGTTACGCTGTCGGCTACCTCATTGCGGCTGTTATCAACCTTTATCTTGTACCCAAGACGTCCCTTGGTTGGAGAAGTTTGTTCTACGCTGCTTCAGCTATTAGCTTCTTTGCCGCAATCCTCAGGGCATTGCTTCCAGAGAGTGAGGTCTTTTCGAGAGCTAAGGCTGCGGAAAAGGCAAACGGCACAACTACCAAGGGAAAGACAAAGATATTTTTGAAGGAGACGAAGAACATGATAATGACGCACTGGCTTCTTTTCATTTATGCCGTCTTGCTTATGACTGGTAAGGTTCCTCTCCTATCAAATCTTCTTTCACTCCCCTTCGTGCACTCCAACTGTCTGCCATCCATTTCTAACGACGTTACCCATTCCAACAGGCTTCAACTTCCTCTCTCACGGATCTCAGGCAAGAGCACACCGAGATTTCTCACAAAAGGCCTTCCATTGACATCAATTACAGGATCTCTACCCCACATACCTTCAGGTGTCCAAAGGCTTTACCCCTCACAACGCCACTGTCGCGACCATCATCGGTAACTGCGTAAGTTGTTGAATCGTCCTGCACGTCGAATAAAAATAACCGGTATATCATAGGGTGCTATCTCGTATGTGTTTCATGACTTAATCTATGATATAGATCATGTCATTTGTGTTTCAGAGGTGGTGTTTTCGCAGGGTTTGTCAGTCAATATATTGGTCGAAGGCTGACAATCATGTGGGTTGCTTGACCTCTTGCGATTATTCCGTACTTACTTCATGCACATAGCATCCAAGTCTTGCTCGTTGCAAGTATGGATTTTTCTCGTGAAACTTTGTTCTCCATTCTGAGTATCGTCTTTCCTTCAAGTTTTCATTCCCCTCTGGATCATACCAACCAGCTTTAGCTCTCTTGCAGCTGGCGCATTCTGCGTCCAGTTTGGTGTGCAGGGTGCTTGGGGTGTCGTACGTATTTTCGCTCAGTAGGCTTTTTTTTTTGGTTCACGCGTTTGTTAGATCCCCATTCAATTAGCGGAAATGTCCCCTCCCGCTTTCCGTGCCACATTCCCCGGTGTGTCATATCAGCTCGGAAATGTGTGTACCGTCGCTTGTTTATTTCATGTCAAATCACTCAAATTAAGATTACTCCAGATGATTTCCTCGGCTTCCGCTCAAATCGAAGCAACCGCTGGTGAGAGGTGGAAGACTACCATCATCAAAAACGGTGTCCTTACCGTTGTACCCGACTACGCTAAGGTATTCATTATTTTTGCAAACACTTTATTCATTTATTCAGTGATTTTTTTTTTTTTTTTTAACCAGGTACAAGGCCTGCTCATCGGTGTCGTAGCCGCATTCGTGATCTTCATTACCACTATTGGACCCGAGTACGTACTTTCGTTTACTTCATGTGGTCTTTTTTTTCGATAACCCAATCTTTCCCTCAGAAATCATGGCGCGCACTTTGAGCAACACAAAGCTGCTTTTGAGGAGGGTGCTGCTCGTGATGATGCCATGATTGAGGATATTTCATCATCCCCAGTCATGTC
>Ga0307517_10006971_pt1 | contig 16603 bp, 6 predicted proteins | sample 23_EM_MG_FD_194515 | JGI IMG/M metagenome (GOLD analysis project Ga0307517, IMG submission 194515) | Populus trichocarpa ectomycorrhiza microbial communities from riparian zone in the Pacific Northwest, United States - 23_EM | ecosystem: Host-associated > Plants > Roots > Unclassified | place... | reverse complement strand
TGCCACATTAACAAATGAAACAAATAAGAGCTCATGGGCATGGGTATGCAAATGTAGAGTGTTGTTCGGAGGAAAAAAAAATAAGGGCGTACATGTGTGGACCTGCAAGTGTAGAGTGATAAATATTCTAAATGTCAATAAAAAGAAATACTATTTTTTTTCCAAAAAAAGTTTATAGAAAACAATAGAAGAAAATTACAAAAGAATAATTATAAATAGATTAGTGTAAAGTGATAAATATGCGAAGTGTAAAGAAAAAAAAAAGGACAAAAATAAAAAATAAAAAAAAAATTTCCAAAAAAGAAAAACAAAAGCTACAACTTTGCCTTCACTACAATAACAAAATAAAAAATTATAAATTTGTCACCATTAAAGAAAAAAAAATTAGAAAAATTTACACAATTACAATCTTTACTTTCACTTACTATTTTCTTTCAGTATATTGAATAACAATAATAATAATTAGCATTGCTTTTCTTTTCTTTTCTATCCCGTACAACAGCATTACTTTTGGGAACTAGGCAGGCGTTCTTGGTTTTTGGGCTGCTCAAAGTAGATAGCTCCTTCCTTCAATAATCGGTAGGTGTATGGTATTATTGGATTTGTCTAAACAAGAATCCTAGTGAGATGTACGTCAAGGACAGTGTTCAATAATTGTACCCTTAGAATGCATTGGCTAGCGTCTTTGTCCTCCTTCGTTTGATTTTTGTACAATAAGGCCTATTTGGTTTTTGGACCACAGAAAGTGGATTGTCGAGCTTGTTCAATTATGGGTGTAATGGCATTTATTTTATCCCTAGATCGTTGGGATTGTATCAAGATATAATTTAAATTATTAATTTTATCAATCATATCATCAAACTATTATTTAAGAGGAGTTATCTAATACGGAGATTAAAAAAAAAAATATTTGATCTCTTTAGATTAACATGGGTTGACCTGTGAAATTCACATGGATAATCTTGAAAGAAAAAAAATTAAGAAGCTTAGTTCTGAATTAATAAGTATGAAATCGGTAAAAAAATAGAATTTAATTAAAAAAAACCTAAATAAACTTGAGTCAACCAAGAAAAGTCGGGACGTAAGTCATGCATGTCATCGGATTCAATAATTATTTTATTTCAAGGTTTATTTTTTATTTAATTATACGATAATAAAACACATGATAATTTTTTGTATGAAATATTTTTTTTTAGAAGTAAAAAAATCATGATAGGCACATGGTGCCAAGATAGTAATAGTACATCATTGATAATAAAAGGTGATATTGCATTCTTTTAGGTTTGAGCTAAATAAAATAATAGATGATCGGCAACAAAGGATGAAATTGTAATGAGAGGAAAAAAAGTATTAAACAAAAAAAACAAATAATGGGCCTAGTGGCCAAATATGCCTGGGCATTAAAAAAAATAGCCCAGTCCGTGCGTGCCGACTTGTTGTAATTTTTTTAAAAAATATTTCTTAAGTTATCCATTTTTTTTTTAAAAAATAACATATGATGTGTTGTCTATATTATGTAAAATTCAGTAATTAGAGGTCGTTGGAAAAATAGAACTTCGGTGTTTTTGGCTTTAAAACTCATTTTTTAAATTATTTTTGACTCACGATACCTTGATAAATTTATCTATGATCTAAAAAACCTTAAAAAACAACTAAAAACCTAAAATTAACTCGAACCCAAAAAATTCTTGTGGTTAGATCTCCTCGGTAAGGAAAAAAAAAACATCTAAATAAAACTACCATAGTAAAATAAACCCATTGTAAATGTTTTTGTCTTTAACCCACACTTGCAACCCAAGTAAGATCCCGAAGCCATAAGCTTTGACCACCCAAGCTTGTACGCACCAAACCTATCAAAAGTAGCTAGCCCACACGCGTACCAACCTCCTTTAGAGTTATAGTAGCTTAACAAACAGGAGGAATATAGGCCCACAACCACTCATTTTCTCTGCCCAGTAAAGTGCACCTCCATTTGTCTGAGCCGCGTGCCTCTCATGGTTCTAGCTAGCACGGATGATGTAGATGCCTCTGTTCATGGGCAGTAACAGGTTTGCACTGATGGGGATGGACAGTTCGTAAGACCTAACTTGCACTGAGGGAGATGGGGTCAGCGTGCTTTGAGGTGACAATATGACATGACAAATTAAGTATTCGGTTCTTGGAGGAAACATTTTCCGAAGGAAAACCCGCTGCTTCCTTCCTTGAACATGTGCCACATTCCCCCCCGGGAAGCAGGAGATGTCGGGCCCTAGATAAATTAATTTAGATTTTTTTAAAAAAAGAGATGTGTTAAGTTTTGTATTGGTAACGTGGTTTAACTATATTTTTATTTCTTTTTAGTTTTTAATGGGTGTTCAAAGGAAAAGGAATTTCTAATGTATTTTTAAACAAGTCCTAAATCTGCTAATCAAAATCTGATCATACTTAATGGTTCGACGAGGGCAACTAGGATGGCAAGAGCTTGTTTGGAATCGCGGGGATATAAAAATAGTATAACCAAGATGAAAACGGGATATCACTTTTAATTTGGGAGTGGCCATAAAAGAGCATTTGTCCACAAAATATCGTGGCTTTATTATGCACAAATGATTATTATGGTGCACAAATAATTTATTTTGTGCACAAATGTTCATTATGATGCACCAATATTTACTATGTCAAATTTGATTTTCCATTTCCCTCGGGTTGCCAACACGATCAGGGTGAGGAGTTGCACATGGCTAGTGAGTTGTTAGAGCTCTTAGTGGGTAGGAGTGTTTGCGGCAACGAGTAGCCTTGTCCCGCGTCCTAGCCCAGGTGTGCATTGATTATGTGCCATGAAATAACTTGAAAATGCAAAAAACAAGTTTTAAGAAGAAACCGATGGATTTTTTATTAGTTTCCCACAGACGGCGTCACTAATGAAGTCCTAAAAATCCAAGTAGCTCAGGAACACGACTCCCGGGTTGGATAATCGATTAATCAATTGGTCCTAGCAATCTCATCTATTCTTCTTAGGCAAGGTGGTTGATAACTTGTACTTGATATTTGGTAGGTCAAGTTGACTTGTGGCTAGTACCTATAAAAGATCCTCTTTTGTAAATGTCTTTGTATCCTGATTAGTTGATGATGAATAAAATAAATAAAAAAATTATTTAACCCTTAATATGTGTTACATGGAAGTGTATATGCCTTGTAGTCAATCATTTAGTTACATGTAACATTGATTTTGTTCATGTAAATATATTTAATTTATTAATATAGACATATTTATCTTTAATATCCATCAAATATTTAATAAATGAATCTAATATTTGATTAATGAATTTAGAGTAAAGATAAAGTTCTTGGGATAAAAATGCTTTCCAAATAAAATTATGAAGTTGTTATAATTATGAGATTTTTATTGCACCAAAGCATTGTTCTGAAAATGTTTCAATCAATGCTCTATTAGTACTGAATATTAACTAGAGCAGTTGAAATTGGTACATATTATGTTCTTTCCTTTATGAAAAAAAAGCAATTGTTTTTATAAGTTGATGAATGAGAGATACCTAGAACTAATATGTAAGTGCTTGTCAGATGACATATAAATTGAATTGACTTACATGATAATTTCATATGAAGAGAACATTTGTGTCCATAAAAAGGCTCATGTGATGGTTGTGTAAGTGATTCTTGAACTTAAGATCACTAAGTTATCTTATATAGGGAGTTTATGTTTTGATCCCTCTATATATTGTTCTAATCAAGGGTAACAAATTAGCAGATATTGGGTATAACATAAACTATATGAAGATATTTAAGTAATAAAGAGAGAATTCATCACCCTAGGTGACTTAAAGAAAATGTTACATGTATTCTCAAATAGTATCGATTGTAAATCCTTGCATAAGGTAGAATGAGATTTGAAAAGAATTTCAAATTCTATTCAGAGAATTAATGACTATGATGTTAAGAACAAAAATAATTTGACATAGCAAGCATACTCCATGCTATAATGTTTAAATTAGAACATTGTTAATGAAGGTATAAAGATTACACTGAGAAATTGGTTACTAAAAGGTTAAGTCAAACCACTTATGATTTTCCTAATATTTAGTAGGTTGCTATTGTACTTGATCTTCAAATATAAATCAATCAATTATTGAATTGATAATAAATTAAAAATTTTAATTTATTTAATCCTATTTTATTTAGGATTATAATTTATATTTGAGCCAACTTATTAGGGAACTTAATGAGTAACACACATAAGAATCATTGGTTAGAAATTAAAATAGAATGCTTAATCAAGTGTGACTTGATTATAAATAAGTTTTGAAATTAAGGATTAGAGTGTAATTTATACATGGAATAACAATTCTAGACCTAGAAAAATCAAGTAGGGACTTGATTGAATAATTTATAAAATTATCTTGAAATAATGTAAGTGATATTATTCAGGGGGTAAATTAATATTTTGCTATTTATAGGGTTTTCAGGTTTCCCTACAAATTAAATGTTATGCATCTTATTTTTCATGTAGTACATAATACAAAAAACTACATAAGTTACAAAACACCTAAAAAATATAAAATAAAATAGCTAGAACTCAAATGCATACCAATTCCTCTTGCCTAAAAGGATTTAAGAGATTTTTTATATACTTTATTAACTTGTGGTTTGCGGTAATCTAACCTTAAATCAATTATTCAAAGCCGAAAAGAACATCTGATCTTCATGTAATCTTCGTATAAACCCTAAAGATCTCTAAATCTTTCTAACAAGATCCTTAAGACTCTTGAAAATTTTTAAATGTACCGTTTCCCGCTAGATATATATGTTTTGGGAAACCCAATATTACAATCAAACTGACACACACACACACACACACACACACACTAAATGTTAGAGTTAATAATAATATAATAATCATAGTTATAAAATCTGAACTGAGTCGATGGGTTAGTGCAGGACTTAGCTAACCTGGGACTCAACAATCCAGGAGTCTGAACTAATCCGGGCTTAAAAGAAAATATTGTGACAATTGACTCGGCTAGACTCAATAAAAAACTTGGATTGACTAGCAATCCGAGATAAAACTTGTTGATTTTTTTCTGATTTTTTTAATCAAAACGACATTATTTTAATCATTAAAAAAATAGGTTAATTTAGGTCAAAGGTGGAACCTTTCGTCTCGTTAACTTGACTTTGTCTCATGTTGAGTTATAAAACTATGATAAGAGTCACTTTTATTCTTGCATACTTTGGTTGAATAATTTTGAATTAGATGTATTTTACATGGATATTTTAGAGATAAAAAATAAAAAGTATTATCTTTAAATATATATCCTTTATATACATTTTATTTTAAAAATATAAAAATTTAGATTAAAATTATCTTTCCTAAAATACAAATAGTATTCTTTGGTTGTTGTTTTTAACCATTTCTGTAACTTTTAAGCCAAAAAATTTAATTTTTGTTTTTTATAAAAAATTAATTTTTTTATATGTTTTGGTTCGTTTTGATGTGTTAATCTCAAAAATAATTTTTAAAAAATAAAAAAAATAATATTATTTTAATGTATTTTAACACAAAAAATATTTTAAAAAATAACCGCAAATACATTCACAAACCGTCTCTAAAAGCAAAATCACAACTTTTCCTTGAATTATCGTGAGAAGATAAGATTTATAGTTTTTCAAAAGCTAGTACAACTTTCCCAAAACGACCAAAAGAGTTTACATCATCTAACTAGACTAGACCATCAAAGTTTGGTTTTCTACTTTTTACCTTAACAACTAAACAAACACGTGCCACGAAATTAGTTCACATACTAGGTAAAATATTTCTTTGAAGTACAAATTTTATATTCTAATCTCGTCATTAATTTTTTTTTCTTTAAAGGGTGAAGATAATCAAATGTTAATCAAAAACTTGTGGAAATGAAAATGCAACACGTATATTATTTTTGTACTAGTTTATTTATCCACTGTGTTATATAATTGAAGACACAAGAATATGTCCCCGTCCGTCCGTCCGTCCGTCCGGCCGTCCTATGAGGCTAATTATGTGATGTCATGTCATAAAATCACAAGCCTAAAGAGTAGCCAACCAGACAAGGGACGGCGCATGTTTTTCTCCCTCTCCTCCGCACGCGTCTCCCAGTCCATGTTTCATACATAAATGAGAGAGAAAAAAAACCCAAACACACCACGCACACGTACATATATATATATATATATATATATATATAGAGAGAGAGAGAGAGAGAGATCATCCCAGGAGTGACAAGACAAGAGGTTTTTTATGAATAGATGGCAATCCGAGAGAGAAAATAGGGGGAGAGAGCGAGGAATGCTGGGAAGTTGGTGGCTGTAAAAGAAGAAAGGGAAATCACCAGTATTTTATATATATATATATATATATGGGTGGGAGTGGAACGCTCGTGAACGGTGTTCGTCGCTGGTTTCAACGCCGAAGCAACAATAATAATAGTAGTTGTATTCCACAATCATCGGTAAAGGTGAAGGAGGAAATAGAGGAGACAGAGGAGCAGGAGTTAACTGTGATTGAGGATTTTGATATTTCTGGTCTCCAACTTATTAGAGTTCCTAAACGCATCCATTTCCCTCCTGGTTTTACCATGGATCCTCACAAGAAGGTAACCTAAATCCAAATCCCATTCAAGAATATACATGGATAGATCTCTGTCTTGTGGGTTTTTCTTTTTACTTTGTTTTGTTCCTGATCTCTTCTTTGTTTTCTTTGATAACTACTGTTTCATTTTGTTTTTATGATGTGGTTAAATATGTTTTCTTTTCTTTTCTTTTTTAATGGGTTTTCTGGGATTTGTTTGGCTGCTCCGTTAATCTGTTTTAATGTGCTTAAATTCTCAACTTTTGATTGCAAAAATATAACGGGTTTAATGAGAAAATTGAGTTCTTGTATGGTGTTTGATATCGATTTCACGTTTGGTACAATGTATTATTCCTTCATTGGACTCATCTGCATTTTTGGGTTCAGAAGAATGTGGTTTTTTTAAAGCGTGGGCAGTTGTCATTGTCGATTTGCTTATTAGTTGCACAATTGTGTTAACAATTATTATTGTGCATGGTTATTTGATGCTCATAGTCAATTACCGTAATCGGCAGTTCAATCTCTTTTTCACTTTCTCATATTTGGTTCTTAGGAATCATTTGTTAATCTTACTTCCTTTTAGTGAAAGAGTCTTTTATTTGACTGGATCTGTAGGTGACACAGTTTTTTATTAAAAATGCTCCTTATGATATGATTCAATTTTTTAATTTTCAAATTATGGTGGTAGATGCATGTTATTGACCATCTGACATATTTCCTTTTGTATAACATGGTAAGAATGGAAAGCTGACCATTTGGTGGATTTTGGAAGTTCAATCAACAGTTATGATGTTCTCACATGAGTTTCATGGAAATTGAAATACTTTTATGAAATTCATCAAGAAGTTTCAATTTTTATCTGAGTGTTAGTTTTAGATTCGTTTGCTGCATTGTACTTGAACTAATAAGCCATAAAAGATAGGTTTTAACATTACCTCCCATTGTAGAACTTCCTTTGATCAATTTTTACCAGTGACATGATTGCATGAGATAGGTGATGCTATACCTTTTACATGTACTTCAACCCTCTACTCTGTATCTCTCTACGTAAATTGCAGTTTGATGTTGATAAAAAGTAAGTTTGATTCTTTAAACAGGGCTCGGCTGAGGCAGATTTCTTCACCGAGTATGGAGAAGGTAATCGATACCAAGTACAAGAAGTCGTCGGGAAAGGTAGTTATGGTGTTGTTGGCTCAGCAATTGATACTCATACTGGAGAAAAGGTTGCAATCAAGAAAATTAATGATGTTTTTGAGCATGTTTCTGATGCCACACGTATTCTGAGAGAAATTAAACTCCTTCGGTTGCTTCGTCATCCTGATATTGTAGAAATAAAGCACATTATGCTTCCTCCTTCGCGTAGGGAATTCAGAGACATCTATGTTGTTTTTGAGTTGATGGAATCTGATCTTCATCAAGTAATCAAGGCAAATGATGATCTTACACCTGAGCATTATCAGTTTTTCTTGTATCAGCTTCTTCGTGGTCTAAAATATATACATACAGGCATGTGTTACTTACTGTCTTTTGTCTTTTTATGCCTTTTTTGATAGTTGATTCATTTTTTACACTTCTTGCAGCAAATGTGTTTCATCGAGATTTAAAGCCAAAAAACATTCTTGCTAATGCTGACTGCAAATTGAAGATATGTGATTTTGGTCTTGCTAGAGTATCTTTCAATGATGCCCCATCAGCTATTTTTTGGACAGTATGTTCTCTAATGCAAGTCACGAGCTTCTGTTTTATTTTTTATTTTTTTTCCTGTTCTTTTTTAGGCCTCAAATGACAAAATAAGTAATTATGCATTTGTTTTTCCATTTTAGCTCATTTTTCAAGCTTTCCCATAAATGCCTGTTTGTGTATTTGATTTGGTGCTGTAATTGTTTCCTGTTGTCACTGTTCTGTCCTATTTGGGTTTAGTTTTATTACACGGATTTTTTCACTTGTAATGAGTTTGATGGAATAAGTTTGGTTGTGTTGGGTGTTTGGCTGTTGCAAGCCCGGTAATGAGATTGAAGAGATGGGCTTAATGGATAGGTGACCATTTGAATGTTGACGTTTTTATTGCTGGCTAGGGGTTTTTCCTCGTATGCTTGACTGGCTGGACATGGAAGTGGGTTTGTGAAATGTTTATTTGGTTGCTCTTGGAGGTGGATTTTGGTGCCTTAAATGGTTGGATATGTAAGGTCTATAATATACTAACTTTTTATGCCTTTTTTTTTGGAAGGACTATGTAGCAACTAGGTGGTATCGTGCTCCTGAACTCTGTGGCTCTTTCTTCTCCAAAGTAAGCTTCCTTTTACTGTTTGATGTCTCAACCCCTTTTATTACTTTCCTTTTCTATTCTGGTTGCTACGACAGCTTTAGGTATCTGAAAGAGTGGTGCAGGGAAACTAAATCAGGGTACCCTGTTTGTTGGTTTCAACTTTCTTCATTTTCTCCAATTTATTCCTCTGGGCATCAATGGCATTGGTTACTTCACCTTGTTATGCCCAAATAACATATTATGTAATAGGACACTCGTTTTGGACCTATCCTTGGTAATTTTAAACAATTTACTTGATGTAGATAAACTTTTATCCCATTGTAGTTGCTTTTGGATTTCAATGAGGATCTTAATCCATCCTAAAATATGTTGAAATTCAGTTGCTGTTTTGCCAATCTAAGCTGTTTGAAATGCTACCAGCCAAGTATTTTAATCTGTCAGTAACAAGTGGTACTGCTCCTTAATGAGAAAAACTTGCTTGAACAATATTGTCAGGCAGCCATTTATGATAAATATATCATTTCAAGTGGATCGTGGCTGGTATTTTATCAATTTAAAGTATATAGGATCCTATCTTAAGCCTGAATCTTGGCATTTCTTTCGTTGTTTTCTTAATCCTTTGATTATTTTCATCCAGTGAAATTCATTCAAGCGTATCTGAGTCCTTCCTGCTGTGAGACCTTGCAAAGGCAATGCTAGAGTTTGGTGTTACCAAAGTATTTGTACATGAAAAGTTGTTTGAATGTCTGTTGAAGCAAGCCAATATAGCATATTTATTGAACTGGTATTAATGTTTCTTGGATACTTGTAAATGTTTATTCGTCTACTAGAGATTACAAAATACTCTTATATCTTGTAGCCCGACCTATATACAGCTCTTAGGATGTACATTCTCATAGCCAAGTTTTTGTCATGATTTTCTGCCTTTCGATGCCAAGATATAAGGGGCTGACAGATATCCACACCATACTTGGGAAACTAGGAGCACAACCTTTGGTTAACTGGCTAGTTGTACATTGGATCTAAAAGATGTTATTGAGCCTGGATTTGTAGGCCCATTGCTAAGATATTGCAACATGGACCAGATGGTCATATTGATTCTAAAGTGTATTTTATTTATAATATGCATGCACACACATTCACATGCATGTGCTCATGATAGGTATGGGATTGTGTGCATTCTTCATTCTTGACGACTTGCATGTTCTCTCTCTTTCTTCTCGCATATTGATAAATGTTACCTGCTCAATTTCAATGGTCAATTTCAGTTTATTCTTTTATTGACAAGCAATTACTCTCCTCATTTTCATTCAACTGTTGAAAACATGTAGTGACTAAGTGGTTTCATCTGTTCAGTACACTCCTGCAATTGATACTTGGAGCATTGGATGTATATTTGCCGAAATGCTTACAGGAAAACCACTGTTTCCTGGGAAAAATGTGGTTCACCAATTGGATCTCATGAGTGATTTGCTAGGCACTCCTTCTCCTGAATCTCTTTCAAGGGTTAGTATCTCATTTTAGTCACTTCTTTTCTTTTGTCAATAGAAACCTATTAAACACTTTTATGCTGTCATTGTTATAAATCTTTTGCAGTAATTTGCTCTTTCTTGGTCTTAAGGAAGTGCACTAATTTGATGCTGTTCTGCTTTTTATGTTATGTAGCTTGTTGTTTCCTTATGTTCCTTCATTCATCCATGCTTTCCCTGTATGTTACTTACCATTATGTTGGCAGATTCGAAATGAAAAGGCAAGGAGGTATCTTAGTAGCATGCGGAAGAAACCACCTGTTCCTTTCTCTCAGAAGTTCCCTAATGTTGATCCCTTGGCTCTTCGCCTACTGGAGCGTCTGCTTGCATTTGATCCTAAAGATCGTCCATCAGCTGAAGAGGTACTAAGATTCAGTAATTTTGATATCATTATTTCAAACTCAAATTAAATAAAAATATAAAAGAGGTCTCTATGAAAGTTGTTTTTGAATCGTGATACATTCTAACATGCCTAATGCTTCCAGGCTTTAGCTGATCCTTACTTTAATGGTTTGTCAAATGTTGAGCGTGAGCCATCCACTCAACCTATTTCAAAATTGGAGTTTGAGTTCGAGAGGAGGAAATTAACAAAAGACGATGTAAGAGAGCTGATCTACAGAGAGGTATGGCAGTAATAATCTGTTGCTTTTTTTGCACTGTGGCTTTCACACATCATGGCGACTAAAATGAACTTTTGGTTTGCTGTGAACAGATATTAGAGTATCACCCACAGATGCTGCAGGAGTACCTTCGTGGTGGAGAGCAGACTAGCTTTATGTATCCAAGGTAGAATGGTTGTTTATAACCTAGAAAACACATGTTTTCAAGAAAACAATTATTAGTAAATATTTTTTTTTTTAACAATTTCCTGATTTTAGAAAATCTTCATTGAAACTGGAAAATTCTCCTCAAGGAAACATGACCTTAGAGAGGTTTAAAAGTTGGCATTTGGCATGCGCATTAGCAAATTAACACCTGATTTTATGAATTATTTACTAATTCTTTCTGTCTACCATAGTGGCGTTGATCGATTCAAGCGACAATTTGCGCATCTTGAGGAGCACTATGGTAAGGGGGAAAAAAACACTCCACTCCAAAGACAGCACGCATCCTTGCCTAGGTAAGTGCTGGATATGAGTTTTTTCTTTTTCTTTCATTTGAAGCTATATGCTATATGATCATATGATTAGGCAAGGTTCCCCCATCTTTACATATATATATATATATATATATTGTTTGTGTGCGCCTGATTTTGACCAATTTCAAATGAATCATGGCTCTCCGTTTGCAAAACACCAATGATTCAACTATTTAATGGTGCGATTTTTACTGAATATTGATGAACCACAAACGTTACCTCTTCTTCAGAGAGCGGGTTCCTGCTCCTAAGGATGAGACTGCAGCCCGAAACACTGATATTGAGGGGCGAACTGCAGCTTCTGTTGCAACATCTCTTCAAAGCCTCCCAGGGTCACAGCAACCAGATGGTTCAGAGGATGCGACAGCTGCAGCACAAAATGGATCTAGCAAGCCAAATTACAGTAATCGAAGCTTATTGAAGAGTGCTAGCATCAGTGCCTCCAAATGTGTGGTTGTGAAACCAGAAGGAGATACAGAGGTAACATCATTTTACACAAGTACTCTGTTTGTCCATCTGTGGAAGAGTTGAAGGTACATTACATAGTAGAAGTGATGAACATGAAAAGGGAATTATGACAAGTAATCTTAGGAGACTGGCTGCTACTAGTGCGGCTAACACTGATAAGAGTCCTAAAATGGGTATCACTTGTTTTGCAGTTTTCGGTTACCATGCTTATTATATTATTTTAGGGTTTATTTTCATGCCTGTAGTGGAAGTTTTGTTTAAATATTCATTTTCCCATACCTTTTCTTTTGATAAAATGCTGCTTAAATGGGTGATTGCACGCAGTCATAGGAGGATATTATAAGCCTTGTGGCATGTTTTCATCCCCTCTTCATATTCTAGTTTTTCTTATGGCAGGAGGAAACGATTACTGAGGCCAATGATGAGGTTGTAAATGACTTGTCTGAAAAGGTGGCAGCCTTGTAGAGATTCAGATGGCTGCCTTTGGCGACCTGCCTGTTTTCCAGCTTTATGTGGATAGTGGGTGCTTTGCAATGACCTACACGGAAGATCAGGCAGTAGCTTGTTAGACTCCATTGTTATACTTGCCCCTCTTGTCAATGTAACTCCATTCATACAAAAATGTACTCCATTCCATTTCTTAGTGTTATTTGATAGGGAAAACCATTTCTTAGTGTTATTTGATTGGAAAAAAAAAAAAAGAGTTTTGGTATGGAGAGGATATGAATAAATAAATAAATTAGAGGACAACTATAATTTTTTTTATTGAAAGGTGAAATTAAAAAGAAAAATTAATTTAACAAAAGAACAAAAAATAAAATAATAAAACAATCAAAATGTGGACCAAATTGAAAAAAAAAAAATAGCATGTCACAAATTAGAAATGAAGTATGAAATTAAAAACAAATCGAAAGTTTACAAAAGTATCAAGAACAATAATTAGAAATAAAAAGAATAAGGATTAGAGTTGAAATATCAATAATAAGAGGATAACTTTGAACTTTTGCATGGAAAACATGATTTTCGAGGGGATAAGAAGAAAAAAGATCACTGGCGTCGCACCGTCACACGCTCGCACCGTCACACGCTGCCCCACTAGGAATATCTTAGCACAATGATTTCAAAAACACAGTGAAAGGGGATTTTTGGTCGTAGGAGGCACTGCATGTGACGCCTAAAAGCATGAGCGCCTTCTACATGCTACTGTGTGTTGCACGCATCCGCCAATTTTTTAATTATATTTTATATTTATTCAAATACCAAATTATCCTTCGGCCAACTTGTTTATAACAAAAAACCAGTAGAAAAATATAAAAAACATCAAGTTTAGAATTTTCACTTTTGAGGATATTGTAGTCATTTCACTGTATTTTTAAAATGCAAAAAGATATATTTGTTCCTATTCAACCTAGTAATGAGTAATGGATTTTATGAAAAGATCTTATTATCACTAATAGTCAGTTCAATCTTATTGTTCTTAATAGTCAGTTTAATAATTTTTCAAGGAAAAAACAAAACTATCATTATATTATTTTAATGAACAATGTTTTCACTCAATATGAACAATGTTTTTCTAACGCACATTATACTTTGTTAATACCATGTAACTTACATGAGCAATTCACTAAAGCCCATTTTATTGTCCACCAAATAACTTGCAAGTTGTACCGTATACATATGAATAGTTTACAATTTCTTTTTTCTTTTAATATCGATCATTGAGCTTTTATTTTTTATAATTTTGCCTTTTCAAGATACATTAATATAGTTTTTTTTTGTCATGAAGTTTTGAAAAATATTCAAACATGAATTAAAAATTGATTTTGCTAGATCAAACTTTAATTGTAATTAAGAATAAAAATTAAAAAGAGAACCAACTTTAACATAAAACAACAAAACGAAATCCATTTAGATTTTTTATAGGAAAATTACAAATTGATCCTTAGAGTTTTGGTTTTTCTATCATTTGGTTCATGTTGTTTTAGAAATTAACATTTCAATATCAAACTTATTTTTTTTGGAAAGTCTCTTGAAAATGTCGAGGAGAGAGAAAGTCCTCGAATGACCGTATTTTGACTTTTAAAAAGATTGATTTTTATGTGAATGAGTTTGTTTTTTTCGAGAGGAGTTCAATAGAAATAGTGTTTTCTTATAGCCATGCTATAAAAAGTAGATTGAGGTCTATAATATTTTTTTGATGCATTTAATTTTCATTTTTTATAGTGATTAAAGGGTATTTTGGGTTTGAAAATGAGTTTATTAAGGCTCTTATGAGGTTTTTATGTATTTTTATGTGAAAATAAGTTAAAAAATAACTTTTTTAAATCTAAAAACTCAAACACGATAGGTCATCTGTCACAACAAATGACCTGTCACCCATTTAAAAAAAATAAAAATTGGACAAAAAAACACTTGCTAAGCGCACAAGCCTGGACTAGAAGCTCCTAGGCTTTTTGAATGTTGTTTAGGTGAATGGGCTTAGCTTGCTAGGCTCACAACGCCTAACATATTTTTCTTTTCTTTATAATTAATATTTTTTATTTAAATATTTATTAATAACCTCTCTTTTATTTTTTAAATTGTTGAGTTGAACTTTTTCTTAAACGGTGATTATTTTGTTTTTAATTTTATGATACTTCAAATAAATTATCAGCAACTTTTTCCTCTTATATATTATATAAATAAGGTGTATTTGCATGACACATTTATAAAAACACTTTTGTTATTAGCAATGAGAATTAACCTCTAAGATAAAACAAATGAAAAATATAAAATAAAAATGAAAACTTGTGTAAAATATTTACATTTGCATTTATGTTTTTCTTTTACAAGGGAGATTAGCTTCTTGCTTTGTTATTTAATTAACATTAATAACTTTTTTTATTTATCGGTTCATATATTTTTTTATTTATTTTATTAAGCATAAATAATATATTTTTATTTTTCAATTAAAAAAATTCATAATATTCAAAAACACATTCATAATACAAGCACTTATTTTTTTTTTTCATTAGAAATTAACTTGAGTTCCTACCCCAACATAGCATGGGTAGGGAACTAGTATTAATTGTCATATTTGAGATAAATTTATTCAATGCATAAGAAGCTTATTAAACATATGAGATATTTTGGTAGGTGAATTATATAATAATATTAAGATTAGAATTGCTTAAAATAAAAAATTAAAACACTACTTTTATAACCTAATATTCCTATTTTTTAAATTTATTTTAGTTAACATAAATAATATATTTTTATTTGTCAATTAAAAAAATTCATGATATTCGAAAACACATTCATAACGCAAGCACTTCCTTTTTTTTATATTAGAAATCAACTTAAATTCCTAACCACAATATAGTACATGTAGAGAACTAGTATTAATCATCATACTTGATCTGTTTATTCAATGCATGAGATGCTTATTAGCACATAGATTTTATAGGAGGTAAATTCTATAATAATATTAATATTAATATTTCTTAAAAAAATAATAATGAAACACTACTTTTATAACCTCACATTCTTTCTTTGTAGCCAAACTGTAAATGTTAGTAGTTAGGAAGGTGGGATAAAGAAAGCTCCAATTATATTGCAAAAGATGTTACGCAACTGAATCTAAGGAGATTAGGATTCAAAGATCAAGGAAGATAGAATTTTTAGAAAAAAGATCTTACACAAAAACCTTATTCATAGTTTTATTGTTGAAATATTTCTTTTTAATAGTCTGTTGCTCTAAAAAGGATTACAACTTTTAAATAGGTTTGAAACTAACCTTTATAAGAAAGGAAAATAAGAATCCCTAAACAAATAGGAGAAATAAAAACAAAATCCAAAATTAAGGTTGAAAATAAAAAACTAAACAAAAAATAATACAATTAACAAAAACAATATCTTTTGGATCTAATTTGAAGGCCTTTCCGATCTCGGCTCGTTATAACGAGCCGACCCACGTTAAAACTAAGCTTGTAAAACCTCTTGAAAACATTTGAGTCCGATCCAGTAGTCGGATAAAAAGTTATACTCTTTTTCTACTAGACTTGTCATATTGCGTAATCAAGCCTTTTCTTGGGTTTGAACTTATCTATTTGGTCCAAAAAATATATCTACTAAGCTTTTCACTCAAGTCAAATATAATAAATCCGTATCTAATTAATCTCTCTTGTATCAAAACCTCGAGTTCTGCTAATCCATTAGACATGTAGATAAAAGTTGTACACTGTAAACTTTAAAGGTCTTTAAATGACTATGAAAATGAAGTTGATATGCATTATCATTGATCTTCTGCAACATCTCACAAGGATCAATCTTTCTCTCTTTAAACTTGCTATACTCCCTCACAAGAAACTTATCATGAGTAAGCTGCATGTTCCAAGTCACCAACTTCAAAAGTGATATTCTTATAATGATAATTTGCTTGGGCTTTTTACCATGCATTACAGTAATTTTTTTTCTTGACCTGAACATGCCACTATATGAAAGTAAACTTCCATGTCTTTAGTTTGGACACTCAGATGTCCGACATAAAGGATAAGTAATAACTCAAGCATACCTGATAAATCATTTCCATACACAATGTCATAACTCAATTTTTGACCATT
>Ga0307517_10006970_pt1 | contig 16603 bp, 21 predicted proteins | sample 23_EM_MG_FD_194515 | JGI IMG/M metagenome (GOLD analysis project Ga0307517, IMG submission 194515) | Populus trichocarpa ectomycorrhiza microbial communities from riparian zone in the Pacific Northwest, United States - 23_EM | ecosystem: Host-associated > Plants > Roots > Unclassified | place... | reverse complement strand
CGCCTAACTTGAGCTTCTAGCGTTGGGTTACGGCCAGTTTGCTTCCGGTCTTTGAAGCATCACGTGATCGTGGAACTGGGTGTCTTGTCACATGACCATGTAAGTGTTCGCGTCGTCAGACGCGTTCCGTCACCAAATCTCTCCGTTCAGATTCGGACTCACATCCCATTTCGTTGTGAATGTATCCGGGTCACTCAACAGATACGGCTACCATTGCGGGTCGTTTCTTGCTTTGGGTTCGTTACGTTGTTACTCGACAGTCGGGGAACACAGAACGGAGCCTGGCGTAGTGTTGGGGGCAGTTGCTCAGCGGGGGAACTGCCAGGCAAATGGCAATTCCGGCGGGTTCTGCCAGGTTGACAGTTGGTGGCAGAACTGGCAAATGGAAAAAAGGCTCGTTTTTTCCCGGTACACCACTAATCTACATATTTTGCCTTCCAGAACATGCGGTGACCCCGTAGAATACCAGCAGGGTCTCAGGTCATTCAACCCGACTGCGAGCCGTCGGTTCCTCCCTCATGAATTGCGGTGCGACCCCTTTCCGTATCGTGAAGTTTTGCAGCGGGGGCTTCGAGCTCCTCGGCTGTGATATCTTCAAGTCCCCCAAGACCCGTCTCGATATCTTCCTCACCTCCCTCATTCCCGGGTGTCAGAGGCGACTGGAAAGTTTGATTTCCCATAAGATCTACCACCCTCTGAGAAAACATGTCCCGTCCTCCCAGGTGTGCATGTGCGCATGTTTTCGTCTGGCCGGATTCTTCCGGCATAGCTGAGCGGGCGCTTAGCCTATACTGCCACCATCTGCCAACCCCCCCTTTCACGTGTGCCAACTGCCACCCTGGCAAAACCAACTGCCGCATGGCGCGTGGCAGATTGGCAGTGAACTGCCAACAACACTAGCCCAGTGTCGAGTAATTAGCATTTTGGGGAACCAACCATGGCCGACCGATGTCTTGTCGATATCGTCGGCCGCCTTTGCGGCCAGGTCTCGAAGAACCTCCGGCGACTTCACCCCGGCGGGTCCAAAATAACGGATAACATTTAGATTCGCTGCCAATTATTTAATTCATAAGGTCGGACCTATGCTAGACTGGGCTCGAACTCCCACTTTCATCCCATAACGTTTCCGGCACCAAGGAAGTGTCTGTCCGGATGTTTGTTGGTCTACATGTCTCCACTAGAGGGGAAGGGATCCTAGGTCCACGCGCTGGCCACCGTGAGGTCTCGACATCACCGAATACCGTCCTGTCCAGCCTGCGCCGCAAAAAAAAAACAGGTACAGGGATCGTTTATTCTAAAGTACAAATTAGATAATTGTGCTTCCGATCTTCATGACGTAGGGGGCGAGAGGAAAAGGAGCAAGTGGAAAGTGAGGGGGACGAGTGAGGGGCAGGGGCTGGCCAACGAACTGGGATGTGTGGCGAGGGGGGGAGAGAAGGAGATACGAAGCGAGGGGACGGAGGTGGAGGGGGGATCTAAAAGGCCAGAGCGTATAGGGAGGGATCAAGAATCAAACGCACACTACATAGCGAGAAATAAAAGAAGAGGGGATAATAGCCATAACCGGGAAGCAATAGAAAACACGCATGGAATAGAGAAAAATCGAAAAACACAGCAAGGTCCACACTCCCCGTCACCATTTCCGCTTCGTTTTCGGTCCGTGCCGAAATTTCATTCATTCATTTTATCGTTCTGCCCACTCTCCGGAGAAAGAGGATGCTGAGCATAATTCCACTCCCCTCTCACATGAGTGTCTAGCCCTCCTCACAGTTCCTCGTCGTGGTCCTGGATTTGCGATGGTTTGAGCATTCCAGGAATCTTCATCGCGGCCTCCCGTTCTTCCTGAGCCTTCCTCTGGGCCTCCGCCTCCTTCTCTTCGAGGTACAGTTCGGCATTGTCACCCGCAAACTCCTTGAGCTGAACCAGGAAGTCGCGAAGAGAAAGCTTAAACTTGTTGATGTCCGAGTGGTACTCGGCCAAGTTCCTCACGAACGTCGTGACTTGAATCCTGGGGGGAAAATCAGCAAGCAGTTCGTTGAAAGGCGAGGGTTCAATCGAGCGTACGGTTGCAGATGCGGGAAAGCGTTCTTAAGTAAATTGGCAGTGTACTCCTGCAAGAAGAGCGAGTTGGACACGTTCGGGTCCGGTACAGTCGAGGGATCGAACAATGGAACCCCGATGGCTCCTGTTTGCACGAGTTGGAACAGCCTTGCAAGGACCATGCTCTGGAGTTTGAATCCACTCTTGTGGTCCGTATCTGTCAACACGAAGAACACGTCTTGCATGATGCTTAAAAAGTATTGCTGGAAGAACTGATTTGACACCTGAGGGTCCGCGGTGGAGAAATTGTTGATGACTTCCAAGCACACTGGGGGGGGGGGCAAGAGGAAGCGCGATCAGGGAACGCCTGAGGACCAGAGGAGTGTGGCTTACGGTTCAATGCAATCTCCGCGATATCTCTCATGGTGTGCTTCATCCCCCAAACGATACTGTCGATGAGCAGCTTGAACTGGGTCGGTGGAAGGGTCAAAAGTGCTGTTCGTGATATATCAGCGTCACGATAGTGAGAACGACTGTGTCCAAGGGGGCAGACCTGGGAAACATGTCTTGTTGATCGCGGTAAGCAACTTGTAGAATCCTGTTCTGTGCTCAGGGTACTCCATGAAGTCTTGGTTGATCATATTCAGCGTGGGCTCGAACACCGCCTCCAAGATAGCAGGGACCTGCGAGGACAGCAGAGCCTACATAAGCGCAAGAGTTAGTATTCCCGGGGGGACGCACGTAAAAGAACGGCCAGTGAAGTGGATAACATACCCCGAGCTTGATCGTGATCGCCGACATGACATTCAATACCTCAGCGTCCCTTGCGGCAGGCACATTCCTGTTATAATCCCCCAGAATAGCATCCAAAAGCGGGGGGATCAAGTTGTTGTTGATCGTTTCTAGATCGTCGCTTTGCTTGATAAACGTCTCCATCAACTTCAAGATCTCCTTTTTGATCGTCCTCAAGTGCCTGATCTTCGGCGTCTTGGTCGCGATCGGCCCTTCGCGCGCAACAGTTTCCGAGACGACTCCAGAAACGACCTTGTATAACCCGAGCATGTCAAGGAATATCCGTCCGATTTGCGGAAGGAAGAACGGGCCAATAGACACGCAGGCTGAGACGTTGGTCTTCAGAACATTGGCCAAGATCTTCACGTTGTCCACGTTATCGAGTACTTGCATGTTTCGACTGGCTTGTGCCATCAGAGAATCCCACTAGAACCTGAGCTCAGGGGCCCGGAACGCGCCTCACAAGTGTCGAGAGAAACCTACCGCATTGTTCGGGAGTTCCATAAGCTTCGCAATCAACTTCTCCTGGGCAGCCTTGTTCGGTTGAGCAGCGATCATATAACCGATAGCCTCGTAGAACGTGTGAACCTGTTGGGGTGAAAGATCCACGGTGATCCGGTGTAATGATCGAAGAATCTCCTCAACAAAGGGCTCGGTTTCCTGCGACTGTAGGATCACGAAGTGTCTTCGACACTTCTTGGCAATCTTGATGAACGTGTCGCACGCCATGTCCTGCACACCTATTCGCCGGTAGCTGTCAGCAAAGGGAGTTCGAGCTTGAGGAAACAAGGCGCACCCTCGTGGGTCTCATGCATGAACTCGAATAGCTTGTTCGCCACGGTCTTCAAGAACTTCCAATGGGCTTTGAGGAACCTGGGGTATTGTCCGACGATGTACATGATATTGGAGGCGACAACAGCCTTGTTGTCCTTGCCCCTCTTCATCTCTGTCAAACCCAGGAGGTCCTTGATAACGGTAACAAGGAACCGCTTCTCGACGTCCTCGTCTGCAGAGCAGAGACGTTCAAGCATTCCGGTTGGAAGGAGTCTGAGCGTGAATGACTTACTCATGACGCCAGAGATGGACCCAATAGCCCAACATAGAGTATTGAGGTTATTCCAGGACCACTCCGAACCATCCATCTGCTTCGCGAGCTTTTCGGTGAGAATGACCTCGGTATCGAAGACGTCCAGGTGGGTCAAGAACACCAAAAGCTCCCTCATTGACTTGTACAGCACGATAGTGTCGATCTCCTTCATGAACTCTCGCACGATTTCACCCTCCTCGTTCTCCACGACCAACACCTATGTGGGGCGGATCGATGCGAGCCAAACACAAACTTTCGGATGCACGCACCTCCTCAGGCTTGACCATCTTTTCAATCGTTACCAATCGGAGGTTACTCAAGATGTCCTTGTAAATGTCCTTCCGTAAGGGGATTCCGCTCAAAGCATTCTGTGTCCCCGGGACACCGAGGTTAAGACCCATAAGGATCCCGTTTTCGCCAATCGGCAGGCTCTGAATCTCCGCATATAGCCCCGAGACCAGCTTAATCCAGTACTCCAAGCAGATCTTGAAGATCTCCCGTTCGTCGACCTGACTGACCTTGACCATATATAGGTGTGCGTTCAGCAAGACATCTCGCTGTGATTCGACCTCAACAGCTACCAGGTGCTTGGAGAGGAAATTGGAAAGGAAGAGGGCCATGTTAAGTACGAGTTCCTGACCGGCGTCACCGGCATTGGCATAGGCCTCGGCGATGTTCGTGGATGGAGGGATCATTCGGTTGATGGCGGTCATAACCATGGTGAACAGGATGACGAACTTGGCGTCGTATTCAGGGCCGACTTCTAGAGAGGCGATCTCTGCTAAGCATTTGAGGGTGATATTCCGGAACTCCGGAGCTTCCAGGAACTTGGGATGGACAACTTGAATACACAACGCGACGAAACATGACGAACGGGAAACTCACCCGGGTTATCAGAAGGTCGATTATACTCGTTTCAAATATGTACCCCAGGGGGATCCAGTTCAAGAACCGGAGTAGCGTCTCCAGGGTGGCCTTGATCAGTGAAGTCTTCTGGGCCTCTTCCAGAACCTCACAGCACAGTTTAAAGATCTCGCTGAACTCGTCGCCCAGCTGGTTTTTCAGGTTCTTTATCTTTGCTTGAGTCATTTGTTCCGCCGAGTAGTCGAAAATCTCTTCTGATAGGAGTCGCAGGATGACCATGTTGTTTTCGCATAGCGACAGACTTGTCTTGGACGATTCCACAAGCTCAGGTACGAAGTTTGGCCAGTTGTGCGGCCATTCTTGTTTGAGGATCTGTCAATTCCACCTTCAGTCATCTACATTACGTTGAAATTTAACCTGGAAAAATTTGCGGTCACGAACCTGGACGAGGGCCAGATTAAGCTTATTCAAGTATGCCCTCTCGCGTCGCAGGTTAATTTCCTCAGATGCAACCCTGACAGTGACGCCGACGATGAAGTTCCTGATACCTGACCCCCACAATATAAGAGATTCCCGCTCCACAATAAATAAGCGCCGCCGCACGGTACACGCGCCCGAAAAACTAGTATCTAGTAAACAGGGACATACCGTGCCGCTGTGCCTCCGGTAAGGTCTTCCATTTTGTGTTGATGAGCCTTTCCAGTATCTGTAACCCAATGAACTGCAAAAATCAGCCGTGAGTGGACCGGATCTCGAGGAGGTGGCCGATCGAGGGGAGTGAACGAGAAAGAGGGGGCGAAGAGAAGGCAACGCAACGGCATACCTTGGATTGGGGATTAGATGATTGCTCAAGGATAAAGGGTACACGCGTCCACGACTCCTGATGTTCTTGGAACTGGGTCAGCACCTGCTGTGCGAGTTGTCGCTGAAATCGTGATGGCGTATGTCAGTCCATCCACGCGAAAAAAAAGGCGTCGCGCTCCGCACAATCGCCACGGCCACGTACTTGTTGACCAGATCCTGAGTAGAAGGCGGTGACGACCTGATCGAGCAACGCGACGTTGAACTCGGGCTGGGAGAAATCGAGGATTGCCTTCGTGTTTGGGAGATTAGATTGAGCGTCGGGTATCATTGGAAAGGCGGGAGGGAGACAAACCTCCATTGGGAAAAGGCGCAATCGCAAAGGGTTGTTAAATGCGGGTGCTCAAGCTATCAACGAAAATCTGGGGTGATTGAGGGCCTGGCGGGTGGTGGATGGAGAAGAGGAGGGAGGCTGATGTTCGGCGTCTCATCCGCGCAGACGCCCGGAGGGTCACCATGTCCTCCTTCCTTTTCGGGGCATCCGATCGCCTGCCGACTTATTTTTTCGATTAGATGTCTGGTTTAATCTCCTCTCTAGCCTGGTAAGTCTCACCTTTTGTTACCTCATTTCACCCCATTAACAGTTCGTTTGCGTTATCAGGGTGAAGAGGGGTGCGGCCCAACAAAACCCCCAGAAATACATTCTTGACAATCAGGAACTTCAGAGAGTTTCTGCACTCGCCCGGATCGAGCTCGAGGATGCAAAGGCTGAGCTCCAACGCGCGCAAAAGGCTGCAGATGCCGTTGAAAAGCGCGCCTTCTCCAGTGTAGATGACGATGCCGACGACGGGGACGACAGTGCCTGGGTCGAGTGAGTATTGTTCCCTCGATCGATCCCCTCCACGACGCAAAGGCTGATACAGGACTGTTCAAGTGAAGATGAGGAACCCTGGAACGGTGGTGGCGATGTACCCATGAACGAAGACCTGCCAGAGGGTCAGGCTAAATCCGCGACCAAAAAACCTGGGGACCTGTCCGAATACAATCTCGACAACTACGATGATGAGGACGAGAATGAAGCGGAACTCGGCCCATTCACGAATATCAAAGGCTTGACCTACTACCGTAATAATGAAGAAGACCCGTACATCACCCTTAAAGATGTAAGCTCAACTATCGTACCTCGGCACCCCCGATTCTTTTTCACTTATCTTGACGTTGTTCGATATTCGGCAGGACAACGAGGACGAGGACGAACGAGAAGAGCTCGAGGTTCTACCCACAGATAACCTCGTGGTAGTCGCCAAAACGCAAGACGAAATCTCCCAACTAGAGGTCTACGTCTACGACGAATCCCAGGAGAACCTCTACGTCCACCACGACCTGATGCTGCCAAACTTTCCCCTATGCCTAGAATGGCTCGACTTCCCGCCCGCAGGTTCCTCTTCCACCTCCCCCACTTCACGGAAGAAGGAATTCGGGAACTACATCGCAGTCGGAACAATGGATCCCGAGATTGAAGTTTGGTCTTTGGACATACTGGAAGGGATGTATCCAGAGATGGTCCTGGGTAGGCCGGACAAAACTATCACGCATGTACCTGTACCTCTCGGTACAGGCAAGAAGAAGAAGAAAAAGGCCAAACACCGTGCCACATCTGCGAACTACCATGTCGATGCTGTCCTCAGTCTCTCGTGGAACAAAACCCACCGGAACCTCCTTGCATCTGCCAGTGCAGACCGGACGATAAAGCTCTGGGACCTGAGTAGGACTGTAGGTGCGACAACTGGAGACGGTGAGGAAGCCGGAGGAGCGATAAGGGGTTTTGACGGGGTGCATAAGGACAAGGTCCAATCTGTTCAATGGAACGACAAAGAACCCACCGTCCTCCTGAGCGGGAGCTACGATCGCACGGTTAGGACCTTTGACTCGCGGGCACCCGAATCGTGTTTAGGCGCAGTTGTAGGGAGCGACGTTGAGGCTTTGCGCTGGGATCCATGGGATCCATACGGTTTCTACGTCTCCCTGGAAAACGGGCTTATATTGAATTTCGACGCGCGGACTCTCCCATCTGACCTGAATAACCCCTCTCCCTCTCGGTTCACGCTTTCAGCACATGATGGTGCTGCGTCTTCGCTGGATATCAACCCTCATGTGAGGGGAGTGCTCGTGACAGGAGGGACAGATAAGGTCGTAAAGGTTTGGAACGTTACAGAAGCGGGAGACGGTAGGAGGGGGGTCAGCCTGGTGACCAGCAGGGATCTTGGAGTGGTGAGAAGTCCCCCTCGACCCCATAAATCCGTGACACTGACGTTTTGTGTGAAACGCAGGGTAAAGTGTTCTCGACCGTCTGGTCTCCGGACGACGCCCTCACCCTCGCGGCCGGAGGCAGCGTGGGTAAACTTCAAGTCTGGGACATCGGCGCCAACCACAACGTCAGGGAGACGTTGGGTGTTAAACTGACCGAAGCGGGCAAGACATTCAAGGAAAAGGCAGGCGCAGGTGTTATTGGTGTCGCTCACGACAGCGAAGGTGGTAGTGATGACGATGAGTAACCATATATGCCATTACAAGTTGTGCTTCAAAGTCTTTTGGCCCAGAAAGAATGTTTTTTGTTCTCTAGAGCGAGAATGGTGGTAGTACGTATTGATCGAAAATAAATTAACAAAGAAATGCCTCGCAGGCCTTAAGTCCATATGTGATTTCAGTGGGCCGTGGTCTCCTAACTTCGGCCACTAGCACTCCAATATGAAGAGTTCATTCGTAGATGTAACACAACCTCTCGTTTTGGGTGTCCATAAGCTCATATATGGTATAATCGTTCATAATACCATCCGTCGGGATCGGCGTCGAGAACTACAAGAGGGTTCGTCAACCGAACAAGTGTTGTCAAGAGGCCACGCACGTTCATGAGGGGAGGAGCCCCATTCGGCCAGGCCGGGTCGACCACGAAATTGGCATTAGCCGTGGAGACGGAACCTCCAGTAAACGACCAGAAATTGGCGGGGTTAGCTCTTTGCCAGTCATACCAGAGCTTGTCGACCATCTGGGGGAGGAGATGTGTCAGAAAATTGAGCCGCTCGCATTCATTCCCCTTACCGAGTGGTGCATCATAAATAAGGGATCTATTAAAACGTCAAAATTGTGCATCCCGTATATGTGCACCAAACAGAGGCGCACCATTGGGGGACCATTTAGGGCCGGGTGCACAACCAGCAGGGGCGTTTGCAGGACAATTCCCCAGAAGATCTCTACGTGGGCTCTGTGAGTGGGCGAAACAACGACGCGCTGGTAGTTTACAGACCCTCCCACAATGCGGTGAACCGCTCCATGCGATGTCGATTCAAAAGTTGCCTGGAAACTAACGTAGTTCCCTACGGAACCGTTTACCATGGCCCTTTGACTCTCGGGCGTAAACATTGCTGCCAAGGATTCGCCATTGCTACCAATTGGCGTATACTGGCGGCGGATCCTGTGAGGTGCGGGATACGAGACGGTGAAGTTGACAAATCCACCGGAGGTGATCTGATTGTCATCATTGGGGTCGCCCCAACCACCGACGCCGCTGGTGGTATCTGGATCCCAGAAATCGCTGTTCTGGAAATTCGATGCGTCTGTGATAGGGCGAGTTAGGTAAGCGATGTGGAAAGAATGCGTCGAGATCATACCGAGTCTCCAGTCCCAGTATGGTTGAGTGCCTGTGTATCCGCATTTCTCCTTGAGGGCAGTTTCGAAGTCTTTGACATATGCGCGATGCCAGGGCAAGAACTGGCCAGTGAAGTGGATCTATGTTTGTGTTTAATTGTTGTCCGGGGGGTGGATGAGCCCAACAGGGACCTACAATTCGATTGAGATCCATGTGGACGTAGACGTAGTCTGTTTCGATATGGAATAAGTGACAGCTGCGACAGTGGGCGGTATTCACGAACCATCAAAATACGAGCCGCTTGTGTTGACAGGTGGGATCGCGGAGTAGGAAGTGTTGAAGGTCGGCACCAAAGAAGAGCTGTGAGGCAGCTTGTTGAGGCACTGTCCGCGGAAGCGTCAGTTCTGTGAGAACGACGACGAGCTGAACATGTTTGACCTTGACAGCATCAATCCACTCTGCGCGCTCCCCGGGGGTTAGGCTCCTCCATTCGCGTCGAACAGAAGGTTTGCAGCGCGGATTTGCAGATATGTGCTGTCCGAGTAGGGTGGCGGCCGCGAAGGCCAGTTTCACAAACCGAGAGACAAGCATTCCTAGAGGTCCTGCGGATGGGACGTGTGGGGGCTAGACTGCGGCGGGCAAAGAGAGGAGGGGGAAGGGAGAGGGGAGGGGGCAGGAGAGGGACTGAAGGGGTTCACCTCGTGTCCATCCCATATTTATACCGGGTGGCATTTGGTTCGTCCCATGTTGAGAATTGAGAAGCGGTTAGTGTTGAAGCACATTGCCATCGGCGCACGCGCGTCCCGTGCGAGATCAGGCAGATCAAGTTTCGTGGTCGTTCCAGGATTTTTCCCAACGAAAAGGAAGATCTGCGATTAACATACGACGCCGCCCAGGGGGCATGGAAGTGGAAGTGATTGGGCGGCCCCTTATTCATCCGACAAGGGCGATCGACTCGGTTCTGGAGACTGGAGTGGGTTTTGAGTCGAAGCGTGGATTTCCCAATTTGCTCGGCATTGGTGCTGGCGCGGACGTTGCCGACCGGAACGTCACCTCTCCCCCCGACACGTCTGCTGGGGCATGGCCTTCCCCATCCCACCCCACTTGCCAAAGAAACAGCCCACGGACGTTTCCTCCGCAATCCTCGGAAGGATTTCAGATGCTGACTCAAGGTCTCTCAATGCCGCTCTGGCAGAATCCTGGATTACCGACCTCGATGAATCAATCCGAGCGGCAAAGGTAAGCCTCCGCATAAGCCCCCGACATCCTCGCTCGTTCAACTGGTTCACAGCAACTTATCCAAGGAAGAATTCAAAGAGACCTTCCCTCATTCAACTCCCAACTCGCGGCAGCCGAGTCGATTCGCTCTCGCCTCCACGTTCTCAAGGACAACACCTGCAAGCTTTCCGAGGCGATTTCCAACCCCGAGGTGTGTCCACACAGCTAGGTCTCGGGACGTTTACGTTTAAGGCCATACTACATTTAGTCAGGTCTCACGCCGAACCTTATCCGAGCGTTAACGCAACACTCACGACTAGCCCAGTCCACCCTTGACGCCGAAACCAAGCATCAGAACTTGCAATACGTTTCACAACTGAGGTCGGCATTCTGTTTATTTTCCCGCTTAGTGTATCATGGCGAACTCCCCGAGGCGGTTCGCTCGTCATCCCGGTTGTCCACCCTGCTGGAGGAAGCACCAATACCGTTGAGAGATGCGACACTCACCAGCGCGTTGAAGGTGACACCTCTTTTCTTCGCCGTTATGCTAAAGTCACTCAGCGGAACGATAGTGGAAACACCGGAGTCTCCGCGACCGTGCCGAAGAGTTGCTCAATGATGCATATGCCCGCTCGATAGTCCTCACGCCAACCACATGTGGGATACGGCCTCATGTTCAAGGTATGCCACGCAGTGAGAATCCTAGTATTGTGCTTATCAGCGCGTCTAGTCCAAAAGTCCCCCGAATCGGTTTCCCTCCCCGAGATTCTATTCTCGCTATCTCCAACCTCTCTAGCTGAACGTCTCACGATGCTCCGACGAGACATCACTGCCCACTTTATCGAGGCTGTTCTCACCCAGCCCCTCTCGATTACCCAGTCGCGGAGCGCCGACGCTTTGTCTGTATCGGTCGAGTTCAGGTTGGAACTATTTCCGGCTCCCCCTAATCAGGCCACCCTTGTCTCTAGGCTCGACAACCTCTCGGGGATTTTGGAATTCCTGAATACTCACCTCTTTGGTGCTATACCCTCTTCGCAACGAGCGATTTTCCTCAAGTCCTTCTCCAAACCCTTTACTTCAGGAATACTCAATCGCCTCCTGATCCCCGCTCTTCCGACTTCCTTGTCTGACCTTCCAAAATATCTCGAGTTACTCGAGCGAGCGGTTAAATTCGAGAGTGAGGATCTGGCTCGAATCCTCTTTGGTCCTACCTCTGGTATCTCTACTGGCGCCGCTCCTGAGAATGAGATCAAGAGCTGGGTCGAGGGCATTGTTTCCCACTACCAAAAGAAGAGAAGATTGGACGTCCTCGACCACGCAAGGAAGATATTTTCGGATGGTTCACCTGACTGGCATGAAACATTCCAGGTAGAATGGATTGTCACGCCGGTCACGCTAGCCACAAGCGCCAACGATGCTATGCTCCTCGAATCGGACACCCCTTTCGAACATTCACCTGCGGTGGTGCCAGTCACCAAAGGAACAAATGGCGCTAATGGGGAAGCGGGAATTGACCAGGTCGACAACGAGGGATGGGGTTTCGATGACGACGACAGCGCTGGCGAAGAAGGCACCCCACTTGATGAAGAAGCGAAGGAGCCCCCGAACGAGAATGCATCATCTTCGTTCACAGACCCGAAAGCGTACACTGCTAACGAGGTGGACGACGACGCGTGGGGATGGAATGACCAAGAAGATCTGGAACCCACCCCTATGCCGTGGCCCGAGGCACCCGACAAACCCGGTAACGGCAGCGCCGGGGATGGCGCTGGTGGGGTCGGCCCCCTGTGGGTTGCGTGGGATGATACCCCTCCCTCCCCTCTGACTAAGAAGGTCGCGCCCAAGCCCGCGACAAGACTCGAGAAATTCTCGAGTAAAGGCAAACAAGGCACTACCCCGTCGAAGATCAATACTCAGCTTCCTGAACCCGAACCTATCTCCGTCCCCACCAATTCATCCACACGCATCAACCTTGGTCACTTCCCCGCACCAGCATATTCAAAATCATTATCCAGCTCGTGGTCGTCGTCGAGCAGTACTCCGAGCCAACAGTTTCAGTCTATCCCGCCCACGCCGGCATCGATCACCGCGCCGAAGAATGCTCCGAAGGAGTACTACTCGGTTTCAAGTGGTATGCAAGACATTCTCGAGTTAGTGGAGAGCGTCATGCTTGAGTCTTCCGAGTTTTCACGATCCACTTTACTCGCTGCTTATCTTCCCGCTCCGAATTCCACTTCGGCCGCTTCTTCGGCATCTGGAGGTGCGCCTGGGTCAGTTATTCTGAATACTGTCCCTTCGATATTGGATCTATTCCGAGCTCTATATCCAATGACACTCCACCTCGAGCCCGAAAGCGGAGGTGACTTTCAGAAAGGTACTGGAAAGAGCGGCGCCACGGAGAGTTCCGCGAAGAAGGCGATCCAGTTCTCGAATGATTGTTTGTACCTCGAGGAACGAATTCAGGAACTACTTCCTGCTTTGTCATCGAGGTCGGGTAAAGCATCCACAACGATACCTCCGGATGTCTGGATCATCGATGGTGGCCTGCGCGGTAAAGTGGAAGGCGCAGGGAAGAGAGTGAAGGTTTACGGCGAGAGCTGGTTCGCCAAAACGATCGTGCGCCATCCTCTCCCCCTCTTTCCGTCGGTTTATCAATTTTTGTGACCGTTCTATTGTTAGGAGAGACAACTGAACGAGATTGATAAGATCTTGGATGTCACGGAGGGCTTCGTGTACACGAATGACCAAGATAGGTTCGACACTTGCGAGGAAGCGGTGAATGCTGTAGTCAAGAAGGTGAAGAGGGTGTGGCAGGTTTGGAAGGTTAGTGAACAGCCTCTTGGTCCAAATTTAGGTCCCACCTGACGTTGATCACCTTTATTAGGGTGTGCTTCCTCATGGCCGTCATTTGACCGCTATAGGCAGGATTGTCGACGCTGTTCTCTCGAGGATGCTTGAAGACATTACCAAGCTACCGGACATCACCGCGGATGAATCCCACCGACTCTCCGAGCTCTGTCGGATGCTAAACGCTCTGGAGGGTCTGTTTGTCGAAGGTCCCGACCAGGTACGCTGGACCCCTCCTTTTGACATACGAAACATGCGTTGATATACGAGAAAACAGAATTCAGCAGTGGTGGCATATGTTCCTTCCTGGCTCAAGTTTTCGTATCTCTCCGAGGTCCTCGAGGCGTCAATGGCGGATATCACTTATCTCTTTGAGGAAGGAGCACTTGTGGATTTTGAGATCGATGAGCTGGTCAAGCTTGTCACGGCTTTGTTCTCAGATACACCGCTTAGGGCAGAGACCATACAAAAATTGCAGTGTGGACGCAGTGTTGTGGGTGATCGGTAGGACTTCTAGTGGACTTAATCGTGATCTTTTTGCTTGTCACACATTTAAACTGCTTTCTATCACTTTCGTGCCTTGGAATGATATCACTACTTGTGTTCCCTTACTCCATAGAACTAGCTATGTGTGGCCATGTCCGGTGGCGAAACGGTCACAAACACTCCGCATCGGCCTGGTGGCTTACTGGTCATTATCTGAGCAGGTGGGTTTCGATTGGGCCATCAGCAAATGCTACCCTCATTTTCGAAGTGACGAAAGTGGCGAAGGGTACACCGGGGTGCGCTTTCGGGGGTCAAGTGGCTCTACAGCGGGGGTCGTTGTGTTTTTTAGACCGTTTTCCAGAGAACGGGCCCCGATTCATTGTTTACTACCCTTGATGGGATTATGGCCTGTTCTCCATATAATGGTCTATCGAAATGACCCCCGCTGTAAGTGCCCAATTTGCGGGAGGAGCCATAGAAAAAAAAAGCAATCTTGCGTTTGGAAGCGGTCGCGATTTACTTATTTTTGATGGCAGCCCCTCCGCACGCCTCGAGCCGGTGATCTGGATAGAGGTGAGCTTCCCACGTTACTTATTCTACGGTTGTGTTCGGACCATTACTCAACTGGAGGTGAGTTGATTTGTCTCGCAGGAAGTATGCAAAATCCGATCGCGGGGGTCTCAGATTTTCAACTTTCTCCTCGCCAAGTGTTCGCAGGTCTCCGCTGATCAATCGCGGTCAACAGCGGGTGAGGTCTTTTTGCTTCCAGGGACGCACCCAACGCCCTTCCATCAAGAAAGTGCCGGGTCAGCTTCCATGCACTTGGGAGCGCTTGGGATCAATCGTACACCCGCAGAATTGCTTCCGGTACTGAAAGTCGGGTTCAGTCAGGTCAAGGCGCGCGGATGAAACCTGATTCCGCTCGGGGCGCACGGGAACGCGTTGAAGCTTACAGGATCGCAACCTGTTGTCACCCTTCCCCGCCGTGATCTGTTGGTCTTACGGACTTGGTCAATGGGATCAAAAAGTTACCGACGAGAGCGCTGGGGTCCGGTAGCACGGGAGACAATGCCTTATGGGGGCACATGGGGGGTTCTTCCAGGTTGGTGTGGTTTCGTGGAATCGCTTCAAACCTCGTGGATAGTGTTTGTATTGTGTGCAGATTCCCTTGAAGCGAAACACGCAATCGCGCGGAATCTAACCGTATATCCTTTTCCGATGACGACGATACGTAGGATGATTTTAATCGTCTAATTAAATGGTTCTCAGTTGCCCGCCCGTTTTCCAGTGTGTGCCCACACCCATTGTTCCAGTAGGGGGGGGGGGCTTCCCCGCAGTAGTTGGACGTAAACGTCCGGGTTCTGATTTGGGCTCTCGTATGGGCGCATGATCTAGAGGCGGGTTGCTTCGCCTGGTGATGTACCCACACCCACCAGTCACAGAGCCTAAGCTTTCGGCTGATTGCTTATCCCGACCGCCGGCCGCCGTGGAGCAGGTGCCTCATTTCAAACTCCTGAAGGCCACTTGCACGCCCTCACCCAGATAAGTTCATCATCTGTTGGCCCAGCAACAGCGACGTCTGTAAGCGTATAGGCATTTGTTGCAGTTGTTAGGGACCCGGGGGCACCAACGATAGGGTCCCATTAGAAATGGCCCGCGTTTATAACTGACTGTTATTAACTGCCGCATGAAATGGCCCATTATTAACAAACATTCTAACCAGTTAATAACAGAGATTTTAACATTATGTACACATGCAGGTTATAACAGCTATGGCATTTTTAACTATGTTAGAAATGGTTAGAAATAGTTAGAAACACATTGTTCAAATCCACTATCAAAAATTCTTCTAATTCACAGGGTTCAGCGACTTTTTCCCCATGGGTCATGGGTCATACAATGGTGACAGAATTCCATGGGTCATGGGCCATGCAACGTTGTACAACGTGTTGTACAACCCATGACCCATGGGGGGTGAAGCCATTGTACAACCCATGATGCATGGGGAATGTGTACCCTAGGTTTTGTTGTACAACCCATGATACATGGGAAGGAGCCCCCCTATACCTCACTGTAAAAAAAACTGCACCTTAAATTCAGTCGAAGGCAACTTAAATTACAAATTCAGTCATTTTCCTGTTGAATCCGCGTCAGCGGATGAGACTAATACATCTCTTAATGTATTGACTGAATAGCCATTGAGTCGTCCTGATGGGATCATCGGACACGCGCTCCGGAGTTACGATAGTCTTATGACTAATCGGCCCGTAGAGACGCTGGATGAGTCACCTGGAGTGACCATCAGTCACGCTGTATAGCTGTGACCCCCATAGAGTTATTTTATATATATACCTTGGATGTACCACCATAATAAAATAACGTCTCTTGTTCTCTCCCACCAATCGTCTCTCACACAAAAGCAACCCAGCCTCAACCCACTCTCCCCTCTCCTACCAGGTAAGGTTAGAGTACCTTGTAGTATATAGAATATACTCTGCGCTGCTCAACATTTCCGACTGAGCTGAGCCCCCAAATCCAGTCAGTCTGGAGTACTGAGAATGGGCGCTCACCTGGAAGGTGACTGAAAGGAGACACAAACCAACTTAATTTCGGTCAATTTTGGTGTCTGAATTTAAGGCGCGGTTTTTTTTACAGTGCCTATTGTACAACCCATGACCCATGGACAATTAATTTTCCATGCATCATGGGTTGTACAATGGCTTCACCCCCCATGGGTCATGGGTTGTACAACACGTTGTACAACGTTGCATGGCCCATGACCCATGGAATTCTGTCACCATTGTATGACCCATGACCCATGG
>Ga0307517_10006969_pt1 | contig 16604 bp, 11 predicted proteins | sample 23_EM_MG_FD_194515 | JGI IMG/M metagenome (GOLD analysis project Ga0307517, IMG submission 194515) | Populus trichocarpa ectomycorrhiza microbial communities from riparian zone in the Pacific Northwest, United States - 23_EM | ecosystem: Host-associated > Plants > Roots > Unclassified | place... | reverse complement strand
ATATTGAATTAAATTTATGTTGTTGGTTTATAATTTAAATTTGGTTTATGTAAGTGTTGCATTGTAACTAGTTATGTGTTTTTTTTTATAGGTTTTTTTTTTTGGGTTGACCCGGGTCAACCCATCTGACCCGTGACCCGATCACTTGACCGGGTCGGGTTTCAAAACTATGGATATGACATTAAGTTCACTACCATTGTCAATAATCACATTAAGTGTTTTGCCCTTGTGTGCAACTCTAGTGTGAAAGATGTTAGCTTGCACCCTTACCTCTCCAGTCTCTTCAATATCTTCTTCCACAGTGTCTTGATCTTAATTTGATAATTATGGTGCTACTTCAAGATTTAGTTCAGAGGCATGCATAATCTTCTTCTTCTCCTTTGTAGGGCACACCACTGCAAAATGTTCATGTCCTTTGCACTTATAACATTATGGTCCTATAAAACTCATACCTACTTTATTCTGATCTCTATAAGAGGCTTCACTTTTAACAATGTTCGTGTTGCTTTTTATATTGTTTTGCATCGGTGATGGTCTACTCAATCCACATCAATCTCTCACTACTTTGATTCTTTGGAGTGCTTATTGTTTTTTAACTACAAAGCTAGTTGATAGGCTTTATCCGCTGTGAATAGTTTGGCAGTCAACATGTCATTTCTAATCTCCCCTCGTAAACCTTTTAAATAACGAGCAATGATTTGTTGACTATTAGATCATGGAACTTCTCAATGTATTCATCAACTAACATAATCATCCCTTGAGTCCAACAAAGCATATCTTTATACACCATTTATTCATAATTGACTAGCAAATATTTTGTCTTCATGTGAGCCTCCATACCTGCCCAATCTTGTATGGATGGTTGGCATATGCGCCTCAACTATTCTTCCACACTTTCCCACTCTACACGGGTAACCCCTTTTAACTTTAGTTTAACAAAATTGACCCTCATGTTTTCAGGCACTGAAAATCATTAAAAGTAGTCCTCAAGAAACACCAACCAGACATGAAAAACATCAAGACCAAACTTCCCATTAAAATCAGATACTTCTACTTTTATTAGTGTAGTGAGTTCACCCATAACCCTTTTATTTTGCCTATTTCTACCTCCGCCCAAATGTTCCCCCACTTTCTCATCACTTACACCCATATCTCCCAACTGATTCTATCTTAGTCTACCCCTCCTATTATCTCCAGTATGTTTCTCTCCTCTATGACATCCAAACGACCACTAATAGTTCTCAAGGTACGAGTAACAAGTTCCATTTATTGGTATAACGAGTAAATAACGGAGGTATGGTCATTTTGTAGAGGTGTTTGTTGTGTAGGGTTCAAGTTAGGTTAAGAAGGACCAGGATCCTGCAATCCCTAGTTTGTGGGATTGTAGAAGTGTCCACTGCGAGTACCAAGCACAAGAAGAACAATGGATTGGAAACCTGCTCTGATACCAATTAATGACAATTGTACTATGAATGAGAATAATTACGTGTAAACGAAGTAGACTTGATTGTACAAAAAAGAAAATTGATGAAAGGAAAAAAAGAAATCTCATAGTTTTATTGCAAAAAAAGAGTTACAGGGTATAAAAAAACAAGTAGCCTCACATGACTCAAGAGAATCACTCTCATATTCCAATCATACCAAATAACAAATACGTTTTCATTACAATGTATCCTACTGAAATTACTAATTTTTTGTATATAGTTTTACAATTAACGGTCACTAAATAATTAGACTCCTAATTGTTAATAGCTAACAAATAAAGACAACATCAATTATTATTTCCACTTGGATGATAATCCAATAAGATAGACATCAATTATTGGATATCAATTGCCCTCTCTTTCCAACGTAAATGGCTGGAACTTTATCCTGCACACTTCAATCCACTGGAATTTGATTTAGCAGAATCCTTAGCTTTATCACCCATGTTCACGTTGTTAAATTCAATCAATTCCTTCTGCTTAGTTCTGCTTCGAGTGCTCCTGTCTTGATCATCAGAATTTGCATCAGCGGCTCTTTACACCGAGTTATTCCAAGTAAAAGGATCGGGAACACATGGTAAGGGGATTGAAACCAGTGATGTTTTGAAGTTCAACATGCTTATTCAAATGATTCGGGGCAGATGTTCGGGGGTAAGGAGTTGGAAAATCATCAGCAAGGATGTCATTTGATTTGATTAAGAATTGTTTTGAGCTCGGTAATTAGTGCAGAGAACTGGAATTAATATTTTTGAAATGCACATGAATCGCAGCCAGGCTAGCTTTTGTTGCATTGAAATTAACATCTATAGTGTATGTTGAAACGCGAGATTTTTTGTTCAAGTTCAGTAGTACTATCAAATTGCAAAATTTAGAGCATGATGCTTTACAATTATGTTACAAAAATTTAAGCTGAGCTCAACGAAACGATTCCGTTTCCAAGCAATTCTCAACTTTCTCCGTCACTTTTAATCAAATGGCACTCTTCGTATGATGGATGTGCAAGTGACTCTGACCCTGAGGCTGCGATTCATGTGCTTTTCATTTATTTTATCCCAAAATATTGAATAAGGTAATAATCGTTATTATGGTAATGGTTATTTTTTAAATTATTTTTTATTTAAAAATATATTAAAATAATATTTTTTTTATTTTTAATATTATCAACACATCAAAATTATTCAGAAACAAAAAAAATTAAAACAAAAAAAAATAATTTTTTTTAAAACATGATCTCACCGCATAAACAAAACTGCTTTGGAATGACAATTAAGACACCGTCCCAAAAAATTCAAAAATTTTTTTTTGCTAAAATTTAATATGTTTTGGATCGTTTTGATGTGTTGATATCAAAAATGATTTTTAAAAAATAAAAAAAAACATCAGTGGCATGCTTTTCGACACGAAAAATTATTTGAAAAGCAACCGCAATCACACTGCCAAACAAGCTCAAAGAACCATTAGCTCGCTAATTGAATAGTGGCCCAGTTTTCGGGTAACATGCCTAAATAATTGACAGAAAAGGATGGAACAAGATGTCCCGGGCGTTTGAACAGGTCGCTATCGTGTTGAGTTTCAGAGGAGATCAGCCTTCCTGGGTGTTTCCGAGGAAATTTCTTCCAGTGCAGTGGATATTTGCGATGTTATTGCAGCTGCAGCAACATGTCCTTGGGTGTTCACTTGGAAAAAATGTGCTGTATATTTTTCTTCTCACGCGTAATTTTCAGTTGACCTTTGTTGAAGACCTTTCGGGTCTTCTGTCATCGCATTACTATGGAAGCTTAACGTGTTTCTCTTGAGATATTCATTCCTTCATCAACTATCCATGCTTTAGTACTTGGTCTGCCATGTGAGGACAATGTGGCGTAACAAATGGTTTGACGATTCGACGGTGGCAAAAGCATTCGTGAGTGAATGAATTTTTTCGGGAAAATGGAAGCCATGGAAACGTAGATAGAAGACAAGAGATAAGCTATAATATAGATCGTGTATAAGCGAAGAAAAGGTTCGTAACCTCATTTATTCAAAACTCGGTGTGCCAGCTGAGTTTTAGGCTTTTCCAAGTTCAACTCAACGGTTGAGTGGTCAGAGGTATAATGAAAGCCTCCCAATCAGATCACTAATGATATCGATTAAGAAGCAGAACAGGAGGGGTGCCACAGCGAGTGAAAAAAATGAAAAATCGCTTTCGTTTCTGGTTTATAAAATTTTGAATTGTATTCATGGTGAACCGAGTTTTTATCGGTGTTTCTTTGTTAAAAATTACTGAATTAAAAAAAGTTTACAAATATAAATTTTCTAAAATATAAGCACGCTTTAATGAAGACGCACTATGTCTGACGCTAGTCAAACCCAGCCATGATTGGGCTTGACAGTATGCTAAGCCTCGGGCACACTGGGCTTGGCAATGTGCCAAGCCCCGGACACACACAAAGGAATGATCATCCTTTCTAGACACGTCCATGGGAATAATCATCATCTCTAAGCACGCCCACGGGAATAACCGAACCATCTTCCCTGGGAATGAGAATCCTTCATTAGACATGTCCAAGAGGATGACTCTCCTCCCAAGGACCCAGCCTCATTTAGGCTCACCAAGGGAAGGACCCACCTCCCTTAGGTATAGCCTAGGGGAAGAGCAAGCTTTCATGGGTTCAGCTACATTTAACGTCTTGAACTATAATCTCTATACAGTACCTTTTAAGTGTGTAAAAGTCATTTAAGGACCCATCATATTTTCATCAAGTATTAATACAAATATAAGAGATATTTATCCCTCATTAAATGTTATTAAAGGTAAAATTATACTTTAGACAACCTATTTAAAAAAAAAAAAAAAAAAAACAAGACTCGTGGACTATAAATACACCATGAGACCTTTAGAATAGATGTTCACAATCTTCATTCTTTACTGTATATATATTTTCAGAGCATCTCTCCCTAGAATATTATTGTATTTTCTCTCTCTAAAATGATACTTATTTAAGCATCAGAGTCTTCACTTCTATTAAAGAGGATCTTTTACAGGTACTAGTCACAAGTCATCTTGACCCACGAAGTATAAGCTATCAATCATTTGTTAGGAACAATTAATTAACAAATTATTTAACTCGAAAATTTTATTTTTAAGTTACTTGAATTTTTTGAGATATTATGAAGTATAAAATGTGAAATGAAAATTTTATGGATATAATACACTCGCTTAGCCCATCATGGTGATGCAAGGCTTTGAGAGCTTAATTAGGTTCACTGTACTCAGATGCATACACCATGTGGATCGATGGACATTGCACCAACATATAAAATGTTCACTGTATTCTGCCGTGATGGATATTATAAACTTAATCAATTCCGACAAAGAGGCTATCAGCTGTTGTACATATGTCAAAATATCACTTGCTTTCCAGCAGCTGAAATGCAAGCTTTACCCTCTCCCACCCACATCTATGAATCGCTCTGAAATGTGAAAACTGACTCTGATGTTTCTGGCTATATTGTTTGTGTGATGTTGCGTCGATTGAGAGTGATGATCAGTGCTCGGAAGCTACATTTAATCTCATAAAAAAAACTCTCTCGACGAATGACAGACCGCGCACTGAGGAAAGTCTTCACGGATGGGTGGTTTTCAGCGACCTAACAATTAACCCGCGTAGAGTGTGTGTGTGTGTGTGTGTGTGTGTGTGTGTGTGTGTGAGAGAGAGAGAGAGAGAGAGGGGTCAATTTCTCCACCTATCTCTATGTTTTGTATTGTAGTGAAATGTATTTTTTTAAAAATTATTATTTTGTTTAAAAATATATTAAAATAATCTTTTTAGTTTTTAAACGCTAAAAAAAATTAATTTAATGATTTATAGAGTAAAAACAACAAATATTATTGCGTCTTAGCGTTTGTATTACTGGAGAACGTTTCCATGGATTTCTGCGTAAGTTATGCATTCCGAAGGCAACCGCTTATTTAATAAGCCATGCATGAACTTCTTTTTTACTCAAACACGTGTATAATCTTTATTGGTCCCTGTAATTGAAAATAGAAACTAGTATAATACTAAATACAGGAAAGGGTATAAATAAGTTCAATTTTGAAGAATAAATGATAAATAAGTTATATAATATTTTTCAAGAACAATAAGTTTGTTTTTCAAGTTTTTTATTCTAAATATGTTCATATTCTGTAATATCCACAAAATATATTTAAAAGCTTGGTATTTTTTTTTCTTAAAACTAAGATTATCATTATTCTTTTTTCATATCATCTTAATTATTATTGTTTTAAAACTGGAATTCATATTTTTTTATTTTAAAATTGTTTTGTTATTTCTTAACATTAATAGAATTACATTTTTTCATTTTTTATAATCATAATTACAATTTTTTTTTTAAGTTTACAATGATAGTAATACAAGAAAAATTGATTACAACAATAAAATATTTTACCAATGAGAAAAAATAAGTATTTAAAAATTGTTATAAGTTTTTTTAGGTGAACTAAAAAAATAAAGAAAAGAAATAAAAACCACTTGAGTAATCTTTTTAAAAATATATATATATGAAGTATATATATCATAATTAAATATAAAATTTTCTGAAAATAGATTGTAAGAGAAATTTATTAGTTTTAAAAAATTATAATATAATAGAATTTAATAATTATTTATGTTTTAAAGGTCAACTATCTTTTCTCTATACACATATATACTATGAACTAAACCCATAGACATGCATTGTAGCACTAAATATAAATTATTATAGTTAAATTATCTTTTTCACCCCTCCACTAAATATAGGTCACTATAGTCAACTTATTTATTTTAGTCTTTATTTTTTTAATTAATCTTTGGTTGTTTTTGATTTTTTTTTATGATTTTTCTTTTCAATCTCATCCCTTAAATTTTAATTTAATTTGTTTTTTAAATCATATTTGATCATTATTTTTTTAATTGTTATTTTTTATATCATTTTTTTAATTGACTTTTATTCTTTAATTTTATCCCTCATTATTTTATTTATCTTTATTTTTATGTTGAATCTGATATTCATTATTTTAATTTTTTTTTAATTTGGTAATATTTAGCACTCGGATATGATATCGGAACCAAATTGATCATATATTTTATAATGACAATTTCGATTATTAATCATTAAGGTATGGTGTTGTATCACTAGTTTTTTCCATTTTTTTTTTAAATAAAAGCAAAGAATCACCATCACAATTTATATTTAGCTATCGGTTTTTTACGTTTCTTGAAGATGAAAGAATTAAAAACACACATCAATTAATTAGAGATATAAAAAAACCGGTTTCTTGTTTTCATGAGATTTAAAAACAAGAGCATAATAGAAGAAGAACACTATAGAATTAATAGCCCTAAATTAGGCAAAACTCACAATAATGCATTACAACTTCCTTTTCTGAGTGCTCCTTGAACGATGTGGTCACAAATTCCATCATCATAGGCTTAGGTCAGTTTCAATACCAGCATAAATGAAGCATTAAAGAAAGAAAGCCGCTTCTTGTGTTCTGTTCTTATGGAAGGAAGAAAGGGTATATTTTTTTATTTTTTAAAATTTATTTTTATTATTAGTGTATAAAAATATATAAAAAAATTAATTTAGAATTTAAAAAAAAAACAAGAAATTTTAAAAACGATTAATGTAAAAGGTTGTTTCTCCTCCCTTTTTACACACAAAAAAACCGAGACCTACAGCGAGTGTGTAACCTATCATCTGATCACATACGTTACAACCATCTCTGATCTCCCAACATGCAAACCACCACCTCGTGTCCCACAGAAAGAGCCGTGTCCCACAAACTCTTTAAATACAAAATTAAGCGTACCAGCCTACCACAAAAAAAAAAAAAAAAAAAAAAAAAAAACCCAACACAAATAGGGATGCCAAACCCTATCAGTAGAGGTATGAATTCTAGTCAACGCCACCAAAAAGTCAATGCTTTCAATGGCTGCTATTTCAATTCAATTTATCGTGGCGCAAATAATGTCATGGTAATGCGTGTTCGTGTTGTGGTTATTTTTAAATTAATTTTTATTTAAAATAATATTTTTATTTTACTTTTTAAGATTTATTTTTTATATAAAAAGATTAAAACAATAAAAAAATTAAGTTTAAATAAAAAAATATTTTTTATAATAAACAACATTTTAACCGCAAATTCTTTTACTTTCCTCTTGTTTTGGACCCGCACGAGTGATAATTATAATTTAATTGATAAGGTTCTGAATTTGCTTTTTAAAGATCACCCGTTCGAGTTTCACAAACCTTAGAGATACTGAAAGCTTACATGGTCGTTAACTTTAGAACCCGTGAGATTAGTCAAGATACACGTAAACTTGCTCGGACAACCATGTTAATAAAAAAAATTCAATATACACAATAAAAAATATATAGAGCACCTGATATTCCACGTCGGCAACTCAGCTTATAGAGATGAACATTTTTCAATATCACCCTTGGGATTTCTCATAAGTTCCATTTTAGTTCTCTATCAATTAATAATTAAATACTAACGAAATGCTCTTGTTTTTGCAGTTCATTTATTCTCATTTGATGGTTAACTGCATTATTTTCTTAACTATATAATTAAAAAAAATGTTATCTTTGGAAACCAATTTCATCTCCAGCATTACCTAAGGTTTTAGTATTCCCTTTTAATTCATTTTTTTATAACTCGGGATGTTCAGATCAGCTTACGCACACCACAGCTGATCTCTGGACCCAATGAACATCCTGCAAGTCCAGTGAACATGTAAGGCACTGCAGGAATGGCAAGCGTGCAGAGAGAATTGAACCCGGGTGCAGAGAAAAGAAACAAGTCTCTTTTCCTGCTAGGCCACGACCTCAAGTGCCCTTTAATAATTCATATTTAGTTGAGAGTACAATTGGCACATATTTAACAAATAATTATTACCAATATCATTTAAAACAAAGAATTGAAAAGTTTTAAATGACAGGGTCCAAAGTGAAATATTTGGAAACCTACATGGGTTATAATATTATTTTTATATATTAAAATAAATACTTAAGGCTTGTTTGGCAGTTTTGCTATTTTAAAAAAAAATTTGTTTTGAATTAATTTTTTTATATTTTTAGATTATTTTAATATAATAATATTAAAAATAAATTTTAAAAAATAAAAAAATATTTTATTGCATTTTTATATAAAAGATATTTTGAAACAGAACAGCACTTAGTAGTGGATACTTGGAAAAACAGACAATGTTTGTTAGTTCATATAATAAACACGAGAGAGAGAGAGAGAGAGAGAGAGAGAGAGAGAGACGTTTAATATTCAACGAAGAGAAGTTTTAAAACCCAAAGAGCTTAAGCAGTAATCACATGGAAGAAGAGCTGCCTGCTCCGTTACGCCCTCATCCTCACCTTCTTATTACTTCTTCCTCACTAGTTAGGGTTTTCTAATTATTTTCCCTTTCCACCTCTCTCATTTCCCTAAAGACCGCGTCACCGTGGTTCCACTTTCTCTTTCTCTATCCTTCCTTTTGATTTTGAATTCAGCTATTTGAAAGGGAGGAGAAGTGAAATTTCTTAATTGAGGTGAATTCTGTGGTTTCTTTTTTTTTCTGAGAGAATATACAGGTTGCGAAATGGAGGAGAGTGTGATTTTTCAGTGGAGTGTGTTTAGATCTCTGCTCGCTATTCTCCAATGGTGGGGTTTCAATGTTACTGTTATTATCATGAACAAATGGATCTTCCAGGTCTGTTCTCCCTCGTTTCCTACACATCTTCATGATTAATTAGCTTGATTCTCTTTTTAAATGTAATTAGTCTGAATTTTGTTAACTCGGCTAGCTCAATTTCCCTGTTTTATTAAGTAATCTATCGATTTCGCTTGATGGGTAAGCTGAATTCTGCAGGAATGCTAATTTTTTATAGCTTAAATCTTGATGTCAATGCTTCTTTTTTTTTCTTTTAGGTATGTATCGATATTTGCATCTGATTTTAAAATAAAAAAAATTGTATTTCGGGTTTGATCAATCTAATTGTAATTATATATGTTATTAGTGAGGGATTGTATATTAAATTCCTCTATTTTTAGTTTGTTTGGTGCGTATTAATAAGCATGTATCTACAAACATTCAATTTTTTTTCTCCAGCTATTTCTGTAATTTAAATAATTGAATTCCCATGTGCACAGTCACTAAGGTAGATAATTAAATCATTAAAATTCCTGTTGTAGATTGATATGCATGTTTGGCACATACAGTTCACCAACTGATGGAAAAAGGGATAAACCCTGTTGGAACTTTTTGTAAACAGACAAACCACCTTATATTGTGGTGGGTATAATTGAGCTAGCCACTGTTTTATTAGCTTGTCTGTCCTCTTCATATTTTTTTCGAGCCTGTTTGTGATGGTGGGATATGGCTTCACTTTTTCATAATTCGATCAGTACTCCAACCTATATGGGACACTGAAAAAACAGATCTACTCTGTATGTATGTTCATTGCAGGGTTTGGAATTTATGCTAATTGATTGAAAAACCTGATTATGTTTTTCCAAATCTATGTGCAGGAAATTGTATTCATTTTTTTTCCCAGTTTTCTCTGAAAAGAAATTGGATTTTTCGGGCTCTGGTTAACTTATGATTGTATTTGTTTTGGACTGAGGGGATGGCTATCCTCTTTTTGAGCAACTATTTTATGTGACTTCAGTTTGAACAATCAGTTGATGTGACTATTATTAAATCTGATATTGAAGTTATATTCAGTAATGAATTAGCAGAATCCTTCTGTTTTGTATTTTATATATGGAGCGTAGTAGAAAGTTTCAATGCTCCACATAGACCTGAATATTACGGGAGCTCCTGGTAACTTATCTCTCCTTCACATGTATTGATTCTAAAATCAGATGACCTTTCTGACAATCCTTCTCATGACAAGTCTTCTTTAAATTATTTATCTCCCTCTTATTAAAAGCCTACTTGTCATCCTTTCTGTTCCAGTTGGTTTGACAGTCATTGGCAGAAAAAAATTCCTCAGTGTTTAGCTCAAATGTTTATGTACTAGAACCGGAGTTCGCTTGATGTTTATGGGTGTCATCAGAGGTCTTCTAATTTGAAATTGTTTCTTTTCACAGAAACTGGATTTCAAGTTTCCGCTAACAGTATCTTGCATCCATTTCATATGCTCATCCATTGGAGCATATGTGGTAATCAAGGTTCTGAAGATCAAACCATTGATAGTGGTTGAACCTGAAGATCGCTGGCGAAGGATATTTCCCATGTCGTTTGTGTTTTGCATCAACATAGTGCTGGGGAATGTGAGCTTACGATTCATTCCAGTTTCGTTTATGCAAACAATAAAGTCATTTACTCCTGCAACCACAGGTCAGGCCCAGAAATCATCAATATAAATAAGCTATTTTTTTATGTTTCCTGATCCTCAGTATTTTGTTTGTTGTCATGCAATAATTTTGTCTTATCTTCGATGGCCGGATAGTTGTTTTACAGTGGCTAGTTTGGAGAAAATATTTTGACTGGCGAATTTGGGCTTCTTTGGTAGCAATTGTTGGAGGAATCCTTCTAACATCAGTTACTGAGCTTAGTTTTAATATGTTCGGATTTTGTGCTGCCTTATTTGGATGTTTGGCCACTTCAACAAAGACTATTCTTGCAGAATCTCTGCTGCACGGATATAAATTTGACAGGTAGCATCTCTATTCTTGTCAGCCTTTCCTTTACTTGCTCTTAAAGTTTTCCGTTTCTTGTTTTATTGCATTCGTTTCTTGTTTTATCAGAAATCCTCTGATTGGAACTCTTTCATCTGGCTTTAATAGTTATTTGAGAAGCTGCAAGATAAGCATCTACAGTTACTTTATATTGCTGACTACAGGATTTCCCTGTGTAATGTGTGATGCATGTATCATTGAAATTTGAATTTTAAAATCTGTATTATGGTATGTTTCCTGCTGTAGCATACCTATATTTACAACATAGCATACTAGCAGTGAAATGCTTTGAAACATGGAAACTTCACCGTGATGGTGTCTGACTTGAATGATCTCAAAAGAACATGCTGCTGATTCTATAGGTGAAACCGGTCTTGTATATGTTTACTTGGTGACTATTTTTCATGAGGCTTAGAGATGATGCCAATCTGTAGAAATTGCAGTGTTGGTAGTCTGGCACAACCTGTCCATTTCTTTACGAGAGATTGGATTGCAATAGATCAGCCATTTCTTTTCTTTCATGTTTTTGATTGAACTCCCAGTTAAAAACTTTCTGTTTCCTCCACTTCCAATATTTGTAAGGGTTATGGGGATTATACATGCCACGCCTCATTTTAACTGTGAGCTCCCCTTTATGTTTTTTGCTATGAACACGTGATGGAAATTGGTATGGGTACAATACTTTTGTTTGGAAGTGATGCAAGTTAGGCTTGCATTTTACCTGCAATATATTGCATCCTGTGTTTATTACAGGTTAAATCACACAAGACTTGTATGCAAAACTTGCTATAGCATATATACTTCTGGCATCTATCATATTTGCAGATTTCAGGTGAGGAGCTCACCATGTGATTTTTTTTTCTAATTGAATACTTAAAGATTGTTGGAGGTTGAAATAGGTCTCTCTCCTTATCATACCAAAAGAATTTGTGTTCATTGGTGGCTTGGCATCTCTACTCCACATTTTGACCAGTTTAAGACAATTGAAGATGGGCATCCTTTTAGATTGGTTCTGGAGCTTAATGCTCAACCACAAAACATTCCAGGATCTTGTTAATTCTCCTTTTCCTATGGTGTTTTGGTGGTGATAGTCACTTGTCTTTTGCCTGTCTTTTCTGTTTTAAGCGATTCCTAGCAAATAATGAAGCAAAATTGTTGTAAAATTGTTTCAGAAAACTGTTTAATGTGTGGGTTTGATTGCATGTGAAATTGTTTGCATGATTTATCTGTGCAAGATTCAGTCTGATCCTTTCTTATATATTTTTCCTGTACCTTCGTAGCATAAACACCGTGTACTACATGGCACCTCTTGCAACCATGATCTTGGGATTACCAGCAATCTTGGTTGAAGGTAGCGGGGTTATAAATTGGTTTTACACCCACGAAGCTGTCTGGTCTTCCCTCATCATCATTTTAAGCTCTGGGCTGCTGGCCTTTTGTCTTAACTTCTCCATCTTTTATGTGATTCATTCCACAACTGCAGTAACATTTAATGTTGCTGGAAATCTTAAGGTGAGACCAAAATTTTTCATCCCTTAACCAAATATGACCTGTCTCAAGATTTGAATCTGAACACTGTTCAGTACCTTCAAATATTTTTACAATAGAATTGATCTTGCAATCACATTAAAACTCTTCATTGTCTATGTCTTCTTCAATATCTAACACCTGGATGTTGCATGCATTACAAGTTTATTGACAGTTTCTTTCGCTTTCACGTGTACTTGAATTTATATCGCATCCTTTTCCACCAAAGACTATTTTGCGTGCTCTTCCATTGGGCTTGCAGTTTTGCTACAGGAAGCAACTATGGTATTGATACGCATACACTGTGCCCGTCTTAATTGTGTACAGGTTGCATTTGCTGTTCTAATTTCCTGGATGATATTCCGGAACCCGATATCTGTCATGAATGCTGTTGGATGTGCCATTACACTTGTAGGGTGTACATTCTATGGGTATGTGAGGCACTTGCTCTCCCAACAGCCTCCACCACCAGGAACTCCTCGAACACCCAAGACTCCGAGGAATCGGATGGAATTACTTCCCCTTGTAAATGACAAATTGGATGATAAGGTCTAATTGAGAGGTCATGGAGGCTCTGCGCAGGTGGCATAGGAGGGGTGAATTGAAGAGAAGAATGAGAACTTCACTTTGTCGTGTGAGCCTCCACTAGATCACTCAAAATTTTTACATATGTTCTTTTCCCCGCACAGAAATAGAAATCATTCAGTTTTTGGCCAGTGGTCTAATATTTATTTATATTTGATATATCAGCCTTTATGTATCTTTCCCCTGTTAATTGATGACTGCCCAATCTGCATATAGCCTCATCATGCAAGAGCACAACAATGGCAAGCTCTGAAAAGTTTTCAATTGTTTTGACCTCCATCTCATGCTGTAATGAAACTGGTTGCCGGGGACGGAATTTGCATCACCTGTAATACTTCTCACCTTACAAATCAGGAAGCTACAATTGTTTGCCATCAAGTTGCAAGCAATAACAGCTGGTGATTTGTGTGGAGTGCCTGAATTGCTTGTTTTGCCCTTCAAGATAGACGCCTTACTGGCATCGACGAGCTGAAACAATCTCGGGGGCTAAATAAAATAGAGCAACATTAAATGCTATCCACAATAAAATCACTTTCAGTAGTAGAGAGATTCTCATAGCATCACATTGAAAAGGGGGAAGAACTGGTCAGTGCTAAAGGGGTTACGGAGAGATTTGACGCTACTAGTACACATTGAATCTAACCTAACTAGTGTTATTAACCTCTGAAATGAACCTAAGCAAGGAGCCAGAAGTCCTTCTGCCTTCTAGTGGTGATGAGGTACCCGCTCATGCCTCGGCTCTGCTTCCTTACACCGACAGTCAAGCATTCTGCATTGCTGATGCACTGCTGAACAAAATCTTCGCTGCTGCTTGTCCCACAGAGGCTGCAAGAAATCTCACCAGCGGATGTTAGAAGTCAATGATCAAACAGATTCGGAGACCAAAGGGCGGAGAATACATTATTTTGAGATATGAAGGTTAGAGTGTAAGACCCACCAGCTGATAAGTGTAGAGGGCCTTTTCTGACCCAGGACGAGCACAGAAGCCTCTAGCTTCTTCACCTGGCTCATCACCGTGCCCAGCTTGGGTCCTTGAATCACCAGTGCTTCCACTTCCACCTGAAAATTGCCCCAGATCAAACATAAGGCTGATTTAAAACGAAGGGCATGAATCGTGACATCTCTCTCTTTCCCAAATAAATAAATGAATGAAAAGAAGAGAAAAGAAGGATAAAAAGTGCCAGAAAAATCTCCCACCACATCCATCTGTGCATTTCTGGAAAGTAGAAGTGACAGATGAAAAGAAAAACCAAGCTAGTAAAAATTGCCCCCCCTACTCCCTCCAAGAAAGAGAGAGAGAGTGCAATACAAGGCTGAAGAAGGGATATCATGTAGTTAAAAAGAAAATTAAACCACGTGAAACGGACCGGAATTCCTTCTCACAAGAAGCATTCAAAGGAAAGAGAGAGTGGAATTTACTAGGCAGGATCTATCGAACACAACTAGAAGATACTCTCTTACAACAGGGGATCTATCACTCATGCAAACGAGATGAGCCAAGATAGAAACAAAACTACAAAAAAGAGATCACAATTGTGATGCAGCAGAGAACTCAAGATCAATTTTAGACCCAACAAATGGCAAAGAGGGGAGGGGGATTTCTTGAACATGAACAAAGCATACCTCAGGTCGGCTAGCCTTGCAAAGTGACCCAAGAGAACTAGCAAGATAAGGAGAGTAAGCATCAGATGCTCTTTCACCGCTGCCTATGTCGCTAGGAGGGATAATGTGAAGCAAAGTGAGCAAATCACCCTTGTTAGCAACATGAGTCAATGCCCACATCATTGCATGCTTAGAATGTGAAGTTTGATCCACCACCACCACCACTCTTTTCCTCATAACCAACCCAGCATTGTCATTACCATACATGTAAGCCCCTTCCATTTGCTTCAAACTTCTCTCACAGTTATAGCCACCTTCAACAGTGCAATACTTGCTGTTGCTAGCACTCCTCCAAGATGTTGACCTCCCACTTAGCTGCCGTAGGAAAGAACCTGAACTTGGCATCGTTTTTAGCCCAACCAAAGCGAGATAGTTCTTATAAGGAGAAATCAACTTAGACAAATACAAGCACTGGCACAACAGAAGAAACCAACAGAGGAATAGTGATGCTAGTACAATAGTATAGGCTCTAGCTAGCAAAGGAAAAGGAGAGAGACAGCTGCCATTAGACCGTGAGATTGGTTTCAATACAAGTATATAAACTAGAAAGAAAAAAAAAGATTATGTGACAGAAAAGAAAATGACGGGTGAGATTGGAGCTGAGGCTAGAGAAGGTCTCGTGGGGCTGGTGATGATGATGTAAGATCATGATTTGATTGATTTCTATCTCTTGTGCAGGCAACAAGTTAAGAGTCACGGGACACTGTGAATAAGAGAGAGGCTCCGCTCAGGGTTTTGATGATGAGAGAGGATTGATTCCTTGTACCACCATTTTTTATGTCTCTGTATCAGATTCTTTTGTACAATTTTTTTTTCCAGATCTCATGTTCGTTGTCTTATATGATAGTATGAAACCCACATCTTTTTATCTTATGTTAGGTATTTTTCATCCCACAAGGGGCACATGATATGGGAGGTAGGGGTCCATTTCCATGGAGTGAATACCTTTACTTCCTATCTTCTAGTTCCTCCAAGTTGTACAGCCGCTCGGTTAGAAAGAAAGTGCTTTTGTAAAAATTTAAATTGTTTTACTGTTTTATATTAAAAATAAATTTAAAAAAAAAAATGTTTTTGATATATTTTCCTGCAACTACTAGTGTTCCAGTTTTCAAAATTCTAATAATGGAGCCTAGGCAAAGGCAACTCAGCTACGCACAGAAAATTTCTGCTGGCAGGTTCGAAGATTGTGAGAGAGCAAGATGTGTTATTTTGGATTGCCATGTCAATATCATTGATGATTAGATTTCTGATCGATAGTGATAGACACGTGGATTGATTATGCGTAGAATCAACTCCATGATGATGAAAAAAACAAAAACTTTGAGAAGCGCAAATAGATTTTTTTCTGGAGTTTCTAACTTTTAAAATATTTTTTTATACTGAAATATATTAAAATTATATTATTTTATTTTTTAAAAAATATTTTTATGATCAACTCATTAAAACAATTCAAAATACATATACAAAATTAATTTTTAATAAAAAAATTTAAACTTTGAAAAAACACGGTACCAAATAGTATCTTAATATAAAACTAGATAGTTTACCAATGCTTCGTCGGATAAAAACAATTTCCACAAAATAAAAATATTTGGGTATTGTCATTCTAGTTGATTTAAAAGCATCATTATTTTTTAAATTATTTT
>Ga0307517_10006968_pt1 | contig 16605 bp, 15 predicted proteins | sample 23_EM_MG_FD_194515 | JGI IMG/M metagenome (GOLD analysis project Ga0307517, IMG submission 194515) | Populus trichocarpa ectomycorrhiza microbial communities from riparian zone in the Pacific Northwest, United States - 23_EM | ecosystem: Host-associated > Plants > Roots > Unclassified | place... | reverse complement strand
GTACCAACTCATGTCTACCGGTAGTATACTAAGTATACTGGCCTATCCTCAATATGGTTACCACTTGGTATGCCATACGGGCTTGAGTCTAGTCCACTGTAGCTACCTATCTGTAGGGTCGTTACATCCAGTCCACCCAGTCCGCCCTGTGAGGGCCCCAGTACAGCCGTTGTATCCTACTCCGTTAGGTGAAACTCAACCCACATCCTGTCTGCCTGGTGCACCCGGATGGTCAATTTCTTACAACCAGAGCCTGAAGTACCCTGAGAGAAGACACCCATGGGTGGCTGCATCCGGGACCTATCCGTGCCCCTTAGAACATCTACTCACGACAGACTACTTAACTGTCAGGTAAAGGGTTTTCAGACGAAAAAGGATCATCAGATAGGATGACTAACTAGCTATTGTCCCGGTAACCACATACAACATACCCCTTTTATCATCAGAGGTAACACCTCTTGCAAAAATCTCCTAACTTCTTTCACCTCACATCTCCATCAACTTAGTGGAACCATCTAACATGATGTAGGCACACCGAGCTACAGGCATGCCTTTCTATTCAGCTAGACCCTATTCAATCTACCTTTACACGCGGATTCCAGAAGGCATATCTGGATACTGCTGGCTATAGACCATTCAAGCCACCTCGGCTAGCGGGTTGCAATGAGACGCTTCCCCTGCCTAGTCGACATCTGCTTTTTACTCCATGGGGACATCTATAGCCATGTGGACTCTTTGAACCGTATATTATTCAATTCCCCTCGGCGAGTGGATTCCAATGAGACCCTTCCCGACTCTGGCGGACATCTGACCCTGGGGTATGTCCCTCTTTCTCCCTGCTGACCTCTCTAGCCATGCGGAGGCTTCGAGACATATAGCATGCAATTCCCCTCGGCGAGCGGATTCCAATGAGACCCTTCCCGACTCTGGCGGACATCTGCCCGCTGAGGTATCTCCCGTTTCCTCTCTGGTAACCTCTATAGCTGGGCAGACACTTTGAAACCTATCCCATTCGATTCCTCTCGCCAAGCGGATTCCAACACATCCTGTCCCGATGCTTTCTGCCCACTGGCTGAAGGGTTATCCATATCTTTGTACTTTAGTTCCCCGGGCAGGTACTTTCAAATTGTTGGCTACTGAGTGCTACAGGCAGGCGGACACTTCGAAACCTATACCATTCGACTCCTCTCAGCGAGCGGACTCCAATGATGCCCTTCCTGACTCTGGCGGACATCTTCCTGCTGTGGTATCGGCCTTTTTCTCCCAGCTGACCTGTATAGCCATGCGGACACTTCGAAATGTATACCATTCGATTCCTCTCGCCAAGCGGATTCCAACGCATCCTGTCCCGAGGCTGTCCGACCACTGGTTGATGGGCTATCCATACTTTTGTGCTTCAGTTCTCAGCGTAAGTACCTTCAGATTGATGGCTACTGACTGCTACAGGCATGCGGACGCTTCGAAACCTATACCCTTCAATTCCCCTTGGCCAGCGGATTCCAATGGGACCCTTCCCGCCTCTGGCAGACATCGGCCCCCTGAGGTATGGCCCTGTTTCTCCCTGCTGACCTCTATAGCCATGCGGACATTTCGAGACCTATACCATTCAATTCCCCTCAGTGAGCGGATTCCAATATGACCCTTCCCGACTCTGGCGGACATCTGCCTGCTGCGGTATGTCCCTTTTTCTTCCTGCTGACATGTATAGCCATCCAGACGCTTTGAAACTAATATAATTCGATTCCTCTCGCCAAGCTGATTCCAACGCATCCTGTCCCGATGCAGTCCAACCACTGGCCGAAGAGTTATCCATACCTTTGTACTTATGTTCTCTGGGCAAGTTCTTTCAAATTCTTGGCTACTGAGTGCTACAGGCCTGCAGACGCTTCGAGACCTATACCTTTCAATTCCCCTCGGCGAGCGGACTTCAATGATGCCCTTCCTGACTCTGGCAGACATCTTCCTGCTAAGGTATCAGCCTTTTTCTCCCTGCAGACCTGTATAGCCATGCGGACACTTCGAAACCTACACCATTTGATTCATCTTGCCAAGCGGATTCCAACGCATCCAGTCCCGACGCTGTCGGACTGCTGGTTCATGAGCTATCCATGCCTTTGTACTTTAGTTCCCCTGCCAAGTACTTTCAAATTGTTAGCTAACAAGTGCCTCAGTTTTCTAGACAAGCTTTAATAAATATATTCCGATTCTAGTATCTAAATGACTCAAATAAGTAAACATGAGTAATACTTGATGGACCTTTCCGGACAACTCTCTCACTATTTGGGTATTCACCACAGTTTTCACTAACTCATTCAAAGTGCTCAAAGATGGAGTTGTTCACTTAGGAGGTATCAGATGATAGCTAGTTACACCTGAGTACCTCCACTATTCTACTATGGCATCAGGTTGCGTCCGGAGAACGTCTCTGCATCTGGTACATGCTGAGACCATTGTTGCAACTGGTGCGTCCAGGTGGCATGGACCCCTGTCCACCAGCATCCGGTAAAAGACTGCACACCCAGGACGCGAGTTTACGTTCTATGCGCCTGGACCGCTGGACGCACAGGGAGTACAGGGTGCGTCCAGGTGTACACTTTTTGTTTTGCTGATGGGGGTTCTTGATTCTGTCTTCGTTTAAGCACGCTTGCGTTGAGGTTTCTCCCCCTTACCCCGGACTTCGCGACACGGCTCGCTTAGCGATTTCCACTGTCAGCCACCCTCCCTCCATCGTCAACACAAGGACGCTAGTTTCGGCCTATCCGTGAAGTAGTTGCCCTGGTGGCCCTGCTCTCTGGTATTGCACTCGCAACTGAGATGCTTGGTTGGTACTGGCAGTATTCAAAAAATCATGACCTCGTCTCTTCGTCCTCACTGTTCGTACTTCTTGCTTTCTGGCGAGCCTTTCTCCCCCGCTTGCCACGGTTAGATCTGCTTGCACCATACTGCTGCGCCCCTCCCTGGCTGGCACCCTACTGCCTCCTTAGCTGGCATCTTACTGCCCCTCACAGTAGCTGGCACCTCCACTGCTGAGTGGTTCTCCTCGCCGGGTGACTTCCCTCGTCCTCCTCCCACTTCTGCGATTTGCTCTACGGTCGCAAACCTCACATTAGGTTACACTATGTCATGGTATAGCACTACCTCTGTGGCCCATGCTAAAGCCTGAAGTGTTGCTGCCCTCTGGCTTTCGCTGTATTGGGAAATAGCCTGTCCCTGTACCCTTTTGAGTTGGGGTTCGAGTTACTTTTAGTTTAAGGTTGGGCAATAGTAGTTTTATCCCTCCGCTCCGTCGGCCCTGAGCTGTAAGGTTCTTTTCTGTTGTTTAGGGGAGCCTGCTGAAGGCTTTCTTTGCTCCTGTACATTCTTTTGTTGGTTGCCGCCGTGGTTTGGCTTTCCTATACTTTCCTCCCCATTGGTTTAGGCTGGTGGCTAGTGTGCGAGTAGGCCCATACCATAGGGTCTTGGGGGTACGGCGAGTCAGTCATGTTTGGTTGCTTCCATTTGGGTGGGGAGTTTTAGTTTGTCCCATGACGAGGTGAAGCGGGCCGTTGGATTGTTTTATGGTTTTGTTTACGTCATAGCTAGCGCTCCACATGGGTTCTTGTACCTTAACAACGAATACAGGATATAAAAAAATATAAAAAATATAAAAAAGTATAAAAAATATAAAAAATATAAAAAATATAAAAAATATAAAAAATATAAAAAATATAAAAAATATAAAAAATATAAAAAATATAAAAACAAGCAACCATAATCGTCAAGTCACACTAGCCATTACTTTTACCTCAGGCATTAGACCTCCTCCATAAAGGCAGTACAATACCATGACAGAATGTGAGTGACTGGTGCGCTCTAATGTGGATACCGGAGCGGATAGGGCGATTAAGTGTTATCCAATGAGCAGGTGGCTGCCAGGTGCCAGCCAAGGAGCAGGCATGACGGCAGACCACCAGCCTAGCACAAGGATGAGGGGGCATTACACTGCTAGTGGATGAGACCCAGAAGCGAGTAAGCAGAAGTGAAAAGAAGGAAGGATTGTGAGCTTATTAGCCACAGCCAATGAAGGGGCGATGGTAAGGGCTTTTGGGATGACAACAAGACCATGGCAAGACTATAATTTTACTAAAAGTGGGTTTCCCCATCAGAGATACAAGTCCCGCAAGACCTACTTCAACTAAGAGTCCAAACCCTATAATACTAACCATGAACGAAGAGAGTTGCTTTCTCACTGTGCAAAATACTAAGTCTGGTGGAAAGCAACTGTAGTGTAAGTGGGAGAACAGAACTTTATAAGCAGGTGTCAACAATGAACAATAAACAAAAACCTCAGGAAGGAGAGGCGGGAAACATCAAAAGGGACAGGAGGTGGTGGTTTAACATTAAACTTATAGGCCGTAGCTGTCAAGGGAAACGAGAGGTGGGCTGGACCAGTAACAATGATTTCTCATGGCATTGAAATTTCAATCGCCAGAGATGTAGAGAAGATGGTTCATCCTCTATCTTAGAGTCAAAAGTGCTCTATTTATACCTGATCTTCACTCTACTCCTACTCTGATAACTCATCCATATTAGTCATTCAACCCTTATAACTCGTACTGAGTCAGAATATGTAATTCATTAGCTGACTCCTATAAGTCATCTGAGCAACAACCCTTAACTAATAATGACCCATACAACAAGTCATATATGAATACCCTGATTTCTGTGAGTTTTGTGCATCTGGTGCACCTGACGCTAGAACGCTAATCACATACTCAACTCACTCACATGCATTCAACCTATGACTCATAATGTGACTCCTGTGCGAAAATTATTACCTCCTCTGACATTACAATCTTAAGTTATAAAACAATTAACCAATTATAACATAACAGTGACTTGCTATTGCTTAGTCATGTGAAATACTATCAGCCTGAGCCCACTGACTTCATAGCCTGAAACCTAACATACCTATGACCTATAAGTATTAGTCATGTAAAATCTGCCTTCCTTAGTCACAATTTGTGACCATTACTCTCATAGAAAGTTCTATTAGTCATCTGATAAAAATCTTCTCTGTCTTTCCTAAATCATTTATCATATCATACTGATTCTACAAAAAAATGCCGTGGGAAACAAAGGCACTAAATTTTAAAAAAATGTCCTTTTTCTTGCTTGCCAAACACGCCTCCATTTCTTTATAAATAAATGGTGGAAAAATGCCATAAAGGTGAGAAAAATACCATTTTTCATGCGTGCCAAACAGGGCCTTACTTTTTCTTTTTCTTTTTCAATTAACTATCTTTGGGTGTGGTGAATTTTATCCCCACTATATCCTAACTTCTTCTATTACTTTTGTCAACCTAGGGGTAATATCACATAGGAAGCCATTGTGCTTTCTAGTTGCTATTGTCGGTACAAAAACTTTTCACACACGGCTGTCCGCTTTGCGCATATCAACACCCACAGTAGAATGTGTTATAGAATCTTCAAGCCAAGCCTGTCTGACCCGCCAAACAGTCCTCCTCCACCGCTTCCCCATCCCCCTCCTGCCAAACCCTAACAACGTCCCCAACCCTAATCCTTGGCACCCGAGACCCGTTCTGAAGAGGCAAGTGCATAGCATGCTGTCCAAACAAAACCTTTCCATCGATCCTCCTCGTCTTCACCAAAGTGACGTACGGTTCTTCGTTCCTTTCTGCAGTTTCCTGGTCCACGCACACCATGTGGCAGCGGCGGCAGGGGCCGAGGAGCTAGCCTTTCAGTCCCGTCCAGAGATTGCCAAGAATGGGAGATACCTGAAAATGCTCTTGTCCAATCTTTACATGCTTCCAAAAGTCCTCAGCATAGGCTCTGTCTACTACAGTCGTTTCGCGGACGACGATGTTCCCGCGGAATACCTCGGGTTTCGCCAACTTCCCGCCCGTAGACCGAATCGTTTCGTTTAGTTTGTCTATGGAGCTGCTGTTGATTAGGAGGATTGGAGATTCGTTTGACAAAAGTATTGGTGCATTCCTGCCGTCTTTCTCCTGAATTAAGCTCGATCCTTTCAGACGGGGCTTGAAGTGCCGGTTTTCCGACACAGCGGGGAATCGTGCGAGGGTGCAAGGGACGCCAACGGCAGAAGTGAAGAAGTCAGTGATGTGCGGTGAAGTGTATGTTAGGGCCGCTATTTCGTCACCGCAAACTCGTGATCGACTGGACTTTAAGGTACAACTTGCTGATGGGGCCAGTGAGAGGGGTATCTTGAGCGGGGCGGCGGAGGAATTGTGCAGGTAGACTTCTAGGTATCCTGATATGAGATCGATCCGGGGGCGGATGAGAGCCATTTTGTTGTATCTAAAATAGGTTGGCAAAACAATTTCAGTGAAATAAAGAAGGATGCCAAACCTTTTCTGATCAATCACTAACCCAGTGCCCAAGTGCACCAGGCACCACTCCCTATCCCAAGCAAACCCATGAGGTCGAATTTCCCAGCATTCACCTGGAGGTATCTTGAACCCTCCGCACGACTTGATAGGATCTGCACCAGGTTAGCGGGTGAATAGCCGTCATCTCCTGGGGAAGTACAGATGGTCAAACTCTCAACCACGGCCTCGGGCTTCCCAATCGGCCCCTGGAGAGCCAGACTAACGGACTCCTTGTCAAGATAAAATTCCTCCAGAAATTTGGCGAACACTATCAAATCGTCGATAGTGCTCATGGCCCCGAGTGATACCCTGATAGCGCCAGTTGGCTTCCCGTGCATGACATCCCGTTCGTCCCAACACCTATGCCCAGCGAGATAATTCCGCTCAATTTCCCAGGGCTCAAGGCCAACCGACGATTCAATACCTCCGGGATTACACAACCCCCCTGTGCGAATATGGATGTTCTTAACAGATGCCAACTTCTCCACCTCCGCGTATCCGATCCACGATCCGTCTGCGCGTTGCATATTGAAAGCTATTATTGGTCCTTGTGTTACTGAAGAGTTGTGCCCCCCCGAGGTATAGATGTGACAAAGCTTACGCCCATTTCCATGAATAAGTTCACTGAGCAGCGCGTGAGCAACTTGGAAGAGTGAGAAAGTGTGACGGGATATATTGCTAAAGCTGCCGTATAGTCGTTTGTGAGTAGAAATGGCCGTATCCAAGGCAAGTATCGAATGGAAAGCCGAAGTTCCGTCCTCCAAATGCGAGTGGATTGAATCTACCTTTCGTGCATGAAAGTTCTGGCTCCTGCTTACGACCGCATCAACTGTTCCGCCGCCAAAGTACCGCCGTGAGAGGAGTATGTCGGCTGAATCTTTCCGTATGATTACCGCTCCCAGGTCTGGGAATCCAAACATCTTGTAGAAACTTAGTACCGCGAAGTCCGGCGCTGCTCGAGCATCACTCAAGTCAAGCGGGGCGGAAGTAACCAACGCCGCGGCATCTAACAGGGAATACCATCCTGGCCGGTTACCTCGTAGTCTCGCGGCCCAATCCCTTGGCAGCCGTCGTCCAGAGAAGTTGGACTGCGCTGGCCACCCAAACAGCCCAAACGTATCCGCGCATATCTCCCGCAACCAGGTTTCCACTTCTGCATCAGAAGAGAAACAGGTAGCCTCTCTCGCTAGCTCCCGCACCCCGACGAGGCTTGTATGGGCATCCACATGGTATCGGTACTTGAAGCCGCCCTTTCGAGCCGTGAATGCTTCGAGCACTAGCTTCATTCCCGCAGTGGCGTTTGCACAGAAGACGATGTCAAACTGCTCGGGATCAGCATCGAAAAGGCGGAGCACGCGGTGCCGGATGTCATCTATTCTTTTGGTGGTTTGCTGAGATGAGGGAGACGGGGAGTGAGGGTTGCCGTACAGGCTTGTGCAAAGGTCCTCGGAGAAGGCATGAATTAGGGAGGTCGCATAGAGGGTCGTTCCGGCATGGTCGAGATATGTTATTTCTAAACGAACATTTGAACATCAACCCGGAAGTTCAACATATACAACTACTCTACGAAGAGGAGAAAAGGTACCATTTAGCTGCGGATACTCCGTAGCTCTTAGTCCTTCCACCAATGGGTTATACCCATCAGCGATGTCACGCCTCAGAAGAGAGGCCCGGCGCGAAGCCATGGTGCGTGTGTTGACCAAAGCTGTGGACGAGATTGGAGACTAACAAAACCCTTTGGTGACAGGGGAAGGTGCCGGGTCAGGTGGGCAGGCTTAGCAGGGGAGAAGAGTGACGGTGTGGCAGCCTCCCGGCAGGCTTCAGCTTACTCACTTCCGCCAAGACATTGCCCAATCCAATAAATGAAGGGGCAATGACCGGATTATCGTATCATACCAGCGCGGAAGCTTTTCTCAGGACCTTACCGGGCCGATAGTGTGTCGAGCACGGCGTACCCGATTGTGAAAGATGCCCGGTGATCCGTACGATTTACCGGAAACAGAGAGCGGGAAAAGGAATTAGACCGAACTTGGGAAAAGAAATACCATTCAAGCAATCCCTGTGGAAAAGTGATTCCGCCATATGTTACCAAGGTGAGTGAAGCACTCCTTTATTGAAACATTTCCGCAATGAAAGCAATCTGCCAATTTGACTTTCTTCCTTGTATTGACGGAATTTAACTGGAAGTTGTGCTTTTAATAGGAAGAGGAAGGAAGACATTAGTGGTATGCCCTTTAATAATGATAATAATATCATTATGAGAGGGAATAAGGCTACTATTTAATCTGTAGCTTAAAGAAGATTTTACACAGAGTTTAGCTCTGGATATAAGAATATAAAACATTTTATAGTTTATAAATTTATAAATAAAGCAATAAATATATTAAACTTCCAGAATTTTCATTAGAATCTACTATAATAATATAGTAGGTACTATTAAGAATAACTAAAAGGTAACTTTACTACTCAAAATAAAATACAACGTATGGTAGTTGAAAATTCAATAAGAATTAAGAGTAAGAATAAAATATATTAGTACTCAGGTGTGTCCTTAATAAACAGAAATATTGGTATCCCTGTCCCACTGTGTCAGCAACCAGAGAGCGACATAACATGAAAACTTCGGGCATCGATTAGCATCACAGAAACCCGGAGCTGGGGAAGGGAAAAAAAAAAAGGTCAGCCAAAGAGCCGAGTGAAACAAATGACTCTCAAGCGAGTAAGTGGCTGAAAAGTGAGAGTATCGTCAGGAGATATGAAGTCAAAGTAGAGTAGAAAGTAAAAATCTTGATTTGCGAGAGAAAGGGAATAAAGGCTCACGTATTGTAGATACAGATAAATACGGTGAGAGACAGCTGGTAGTGATTTGGATGAAAGGGCACAACAAGTAGTTCGCTTCCTCCGGTCAGTTGCTTTTGTCTTATTTGTCTCTCTTGTTCTGGTTCTTCTCCGATCGTATGCGATTTCGGCTCTAAGCCAGCCACACTGTCAACCTGCCCTGAGGTTGATTCAGAAGAGTCTGGTCGCGAGATGTCCATTGCCTTTGGAACAACGAGAGCTGACAGCTCAGATCACACCCCAGTGACGAATTTTGATGACTATGTCGAATAGGATGAAGCAACTTACCAGCCTGATTCAAATACCTCCCGGGAACTTGCAAGTACTTATCCTGATCACCCAACCGATACCTCAGATCTAGGAAACAGTAACTCCGAAGGTATAAATGAACCCACAGGTCAAGTATCCAGAATTATTAGCCGTGTTCACTTACTATCCATATTCTCAGGGGACATTGTCGCAAATCTACCATATCATGTAACCCATGAAACTATTCAACCACTGCGGCATTATGGAGAATGGACCTACCCTCAACTCCGAGCCAGGTTTGGGATCTGCCTGTCATTCTTGCACCGAATAATCCACCGAAATAGTACCGCCACCAATAGTTCGACTAGCTGAAGTCAGCGTCAAAGATTACGTCCACAGCCAGTGGTCACTGATGACCTCCGCTCCCGTCTTATTGCCCGCGCTACCGCCAGTTCACAAAACTGTCAATGTCCCTACATGCAAGTTGCTGAGTTAGAAGGTATTCAGCTAGGCCGTAGAGCATTGCGCAGCGTGTTTGAGAGTGAGGGGTATCATAGGAGAGTGGCATGCATCAAGCCATTTCTTTCTGACAATAGCGAGGGGCGGAGGTTTGAGTGGGGAGGACTCTTCCACAATTGGAGTAGTGAGGACTGGATGGACGTGATTTGGTCCGATGAGTGCTCTTTTTCTGTCGGGGAGGTTAGTGAAACGGTTTGTGTGACTTGTCGCCCCGGAGAAAAGTATGAAGAGGATTGTCTTATGCCCTACATTGCACGTCGCACAACCATCATGGTATGGGAGGTTATTTATAGAAATAAAAAGAGTTGTCTAGTCATTTAGGATACCACTAATTGGGGTTGTACTACAGGCTCCACCTATGTTAACCATATAATACGGCCTACTTGATATCCATGGTGGGAATTGCTGCATTCTACTGGCTGCACTAATTCTGGCTACATCTAATACGAACAAGACAATGCTCCAGCTCATCGGACTCTTATTGCTCAGGATGCATTTCAAGAGCTTGGCCTTTCAAACTACCTTCTTCCTTGGCCTACTAGGTCTCCCGATATGAGCCCAATCAAAGGGATTTGGTGCTTACTTAAGCGTCGCATTATGCAATTTTACCCCAGACCTACCACTACCGCTGAGCTTTATACAACTATCCTGCAGCAATGGGACAACATTTTTTCTACTGATATCGAAAACCTTACTTCTTCTATGCACAGCCGCATATCTACACTTCTTGCTACCCATGGTGGTCATACCAGGTTTTAACACTACTTACACAGCTATTTTATGGTAGGAAATCGGAATTCTCGTGTCCCCAGTTCTGTGCTAATCTTATCTCTCCATAGTCCCTTGTGACTCACGGTCCTCCTTTCCATTTGTACCTCTCTTATCCTATTCTTATCAACTATCTATTTCCTTTACTATCCCTCTATATTATAATTTGACTGCTTTTATTATCGTTATTTTCATAGTATCATTAGCCATAAACCCTAGCTCACTCATGCTTCATCCTATTATTAACCCCCGAGCATTAGCTCTATCCTACTTGTTTTACAATCATGAATTTGCTTTATCAGTATTATTAAAGGCTCTTCAATTATCACGCAACTCAGTCACCATACTCATGTTCTGTTCTCTTCTGTAAGTTCCAAAATTTGAAACTCTGATCAGTAACCATCTTCGATCACTCGGTGCAACATCACACTTTTTAAGACGATTAGAAACACCATCATTCTTTTCAGACAACCTTATCTCCCGATCTTCCCTATCCCTGTTTTGCCACCCTTAGTTTCCAGTTATTAAGGACACACCCAAGTATTATATATTACAAGAAATGTCTAATAATCTTTCTGATTTTCTTTCTCTTCTCTTTTTTTCTATTATAAAATCATTTTTCAAATTCCAATCACATCATTCAGGTTTACATCTCATTCTCATCATCCAGTACCTCATGCAATATTGATATTCTTTCAGTATGATAGTATGGTAAAGTCTTTAAATAAGGGATAAAGTGCAAAAATTGTTTGTTGATAAAATGCAACTTTCTTCTAAGAGGAAAACCAGGAAAACGAAGCTTGAATAATTCCCAACTTTTGGTATCCACCAAATATAACCTCAGATTTTAAATACTGGAACCTCGGTAAACATGACCGAAAATCCGTCTCCCCTCTGGGAAGGAAAGTGTCAGCCCCCACGATACTAGTACAAGCACGAGTAGTTTAACCTCAGTTTGGCTACTTCTTCATTGTCTTCCTTTTACAGAATACCTGCCGCAAGGACGTACCAGTACACTACTAGCAGTCAAGCAATCACACCTTGATCAGAGTCAGCACCAGTGCAAAAAATAGTGCAATGTAGAATTGCAGAATTACCGTATTTTCTACCTTCTTTACCTGTACTAGTCCTTGTACTCAAGTACTCCAGTGCCTCATCCCATCCTCCTTCTACTGCTGTAAAAACTCGAATAATTGGACACTGTGCCGGACGGTTAAATTAAGGTATGTTTTGCCAAGTGATCAGCATAAAAGTCATATATAAAGTACTACGGCAAAAGTATCCGTCCGATTGGTGGTTACCAAGCGACAGCTCAAAAAACCCCACCTCTCCGATCAACCACCCCTCAACCACAATGCCTTCCCCAAAGACAGGCTACCTCACCGAGTTTCAGAAAGGGCAAATTGTTGCTGTGAGATAAAAAGAAATCTCTTTTTCAGAAATTGGAGAGCTCTTACATCGTCCTGAGAGTACAGTTCAAACTTTCCATAATTACTTCCAAAAGAGGGGTGATGCAAACACCCTCCCAAAACCTGGAAGACCCAAAATTATCACTGCCAGAACTTGTCGCCGCCTAGTCAGAGAGTCTAAGAAGGCACGCCACTAGACTTTATCAGAATTTCGCAATGATGTTGCTCCTCATGCCTCCCTTGATACAGTCAGGAGAGCTTTGGCCTCAGTCAACATTAAGAAGTCAAGGGCTAGGAAAAGAGCCCTCTTAAAGGATAAGCATGCTGCTAAGAGATTGGCTTGGGCTATGAAGTATAAGAATTGGACAAAGGAGGACTTTGAAGGGGTCATCTTTAGTGATGAATAGATGGTTGAAAAGTCCAAAGATCCTAAGGGTATTTGGGTGTTCAGAACACCTAAAGTAAAATGGCACAAAGACTGTATTCATGGGGTCACCAAGGGGGCAGGAATAAAGCTGATGGTTTGGGCTTGTATTTGGGGTAGAAACAAGGGTCCTCTGATTCCCATATTTGAGAAGAGTGTAGATAGATTTGTATATATTAGGGTTTTGGAGGAGGGCTTAGTTGATGTTAGGCAGAAGGTGGAGGACACAGTTGGGGATCCTATCTTTCAGCAGGATGGTGCAAAGATATATACTGCAAGAGATACTATGTCTTGGTTTGCAGAAAACCATATACAGGTTATGGAATGGCCACCCAATTCCCCAGACCTCAATCCTATTGAGCAATGTTGGAAGAGGGTTAAGGCAAAGCTGCACCAGCGCTTTCCCAACATTCACAAGACCAAGGAGGGTCCAGATAGTGTTAGAAAACATCTAGCAGAAGCCCTCGATGAGGTTTGGGCTCAGGATATTGAAGGTGAATTGCAGGAAAAGTTGTGGGAGTCTCTGCCTAATAGAGTGGCAGCTGTGTTAGATGCAAGGGGATGGTATACAAAGTATTGATATTTTTGCTTTATAATTTTATATATAGCTTTCCTTATATTTATTGGATGTCTACACATATTTTCAGTTTATTCTAAGCAGTTGTAGTTGAATAGGTAGTAAATTTGTAGTGGTAGTGGGGTTGCCGTTGCTCTGCTGGACGAGTACTTTTGCACCCGTACTTCATAAGTCCCACTAACACTTGGCAATCTATTTATAGTGAAAATCTAGCTCCTCTTCCTCCCCACTGTCCAAATTATTAACTATCTCTTCCCCCTCTCTATTTCCCCTTTCCCAATCCCTTAACTCCTCTACCAATACGAGATTTGCTAACCCTTTGATAGATATATCATGGTTCTCACTCCCATGAATGACGAGTGAGAGACCAACTGTCCAGAATAAGCAGCAAACAACCTCCGCCCGCGATATTGAGAAGCGTTTTCATGCTTTACCAATCACCCATGTTAAGGTCACTCTTCTTCCGCCTATCATACTTCCAGTCAGTCTTCTCCCCTCTTCTAAGGCGTTTACCTCCTTGTCCTGTACTACCACTAACCTTTCACCCATCACCTCCTATTGGGATAAAAATCCAAAAAAAGATAAGTTTCTAACCTTCCCTCTTCTTGAACGTAAACTAACTAACATTGAGTATCTCTTTAAAGGGACAATTAACTGATACATCAAGAGTCTGCACAACATCAGCAAAAATATTACCCTGCGTTCTGTGCGTTCTGTGCGGCTGACGCACCTGACGCTGGAATGAAAATCACCAATCAGGAGGCAACCACCCACTCATACAACGTACCTGATGCAACCTAAGGCACCACCTAAGACTCAGGACGCACCAGACGCAGCACCAAATTCCCAGGACTCACCAGACGCAGCACCTAATCCTCTGGACAAACTCGATGGAGTACCTAATACTCAGGACGCCATCTGACGCCAGACCACATCTTCCTGAGATAAGCCTATAGTCCTCCCTTTACCTCTTTCTGACCTTGGTCACCCGGGTCACAATACATTTCATTCTGTCAAACAATTAAATTTAATACAAGAAGGCTTCTATTGCTCAAATAAACATGCAAAGCCGGACCCCAGCCTCCCCCACCCGAGCCACCCCCCTTCCTGGAACCCTATAGCTCGATGGGCCCTTAGCACCTCAGGGCATACCTTATACCTCTGTGTAGCTGTCGTCCAGCCCAACAATCTCCAGTAATCAGACCCAGGATTGGAGCGGAGGTTGTGGCGGAATCTGCCATCGGGTTCTGGGATCGCCAGCATCCTACACTATTCAACCCTGTAACTTCATGAATAATAGCCCTCTGGGAATGAATCTTATACCGCTGGATAGCTGGCATCGAGCCCAGGAATGTCCATGTATCGGATTCAGGATCGATTGTGTGGCTGTGGTGGAGTGTTGCAGCGGTGGACCCGGAGTGTGGATGTTGACTCGGCGTGTTCTGATAAAAAGAATGTGTCTCGTCGCCTTCAGTTCGAGCATAACTGCCCAGAAACCACCAGGCCGTAGAGAGTGTTATGGCTATTACTCGCTTTCAGACTGGAGTGAGCTGGCATTTTCGCTCATTCAAAGATGATGTTCTGAAAATAGAACTCTGAGGGCTAGTGTGACTCTGCCCCAGGGTCTTTAGTGTAAATTTAAGATTAAGGGTACGATGGCTTTCTCACCTGGCGCCAGCAGTAACTATATTTTCTGTGCCAAGAAAGACCCCTTCCTCGCCCTAGGGCTGAGCCTCAGACTTGGAGAAGGCAGGGAGGGTGCTCAGGGTAGTGGTAAATCCTGATTTGCGATGGTGTTGAGGTTGAATTCTGGATGCATGAGAGGCAGGGTTGCTTAGTTGCATGTGTCTGGACGAAACCGGGTACTGAGAAGGGTGTCCAGACACATTAGAGGCAACCAGATGTGGAGCCTGACTATAGGAAGCACAGGACGCACAGGACGCAGAGTCCACACTATGAGAGTCAGGACGCAACCCCACCGCATCTGATGCAGGATGGCCTTTTGCTGATGAAGCCGTGTGCAGCCTCCAGGGAGAACACTTGATGTAATATCGTGGGCTGCAAAGGTATCCAATTCCTCTTCTGTTCTGTGACTAGAAAAACAATCTCTTACAAGCAGAGTCAGCTGACCTTCAAGGACAGGAACCAAGTGTTCATCGAGCCACTCGAATAGGTTGCTCAGGTTGACATATGCGGTCGAGTTGAATTTTACAACAAGATGATTGTTGTATCTCATCCCCTCAGTGTCTATGGTCGGGCCTGTTCCTTGCTCCCAGAAAATGAGCAGAGGCTTGAAAAAATGTTAAGTTACAGAGTCCCTTGTCTTTTATCCCAGGCAGAGCAGCCTGTATTCAGATTGTTTTATCACCAATCTGATTGTAGGTTTGACTTTGTAGGTATTCAGACGGGATCCGTATTTTGTCCATATTATAGTTGTTCTGTAACCAATAGTGGCTAACCTGCGAAGAGGTAACTGCATCACTTGAAGTATGGCCATTGTGGCAGATCTGGGAGTTGTAGCGATTAAACTGATGCCACTAACAATTCTATTAGCAAAGTCAGTAGGTAGCTGACTTGCTATATTGGTAGCAAAGCGGAGACTAATTTGATGCCAGGATAGAAACCCCTGGAACTATCTATTTGAGAAGATAAAGACACCTGAAGTACCCTCAGTGGTGGGATAATATTTGAGAAAGAGCTCTCCACTAACTCTGCGAAACCAACCCCACCGGATTGGTCTGCCCAATTCCCTTCATTCCCAGCACCTTTCAAACAGTTTCCTCTCCATTTGCGGCCACATTCTCCCCCTTTCTTCCCCTTCATCAGCAAAGGTTCCCACTTTTCCCCCTGTACCTCCAAAGGCATGTCAGGGATGAGGGGCCAAAAAATGAAACTCCAGTTGATGTACAGAGTAACAATAATACAAGAAAGCAGGTATTTACCAGGGACAGTGGACAAGTTGAGAAGAGCTGAGATTCAGGGGTAGTACAAGGTAAGCGAGATGGAGAGAGTCTCATTTGCAACTCCAGAAAGGCCCTAGAGTACTTTGTGGTAATATCAGGTTCCCCATGGGGACCGAATCCATAACTAAAAAATACCGGAACAATTCACAAGGGCCCCTCCCCGTCTCAAATAGCCTTTAAGTCACTAGGTTTGACCAATAGAAAAGCTTAGTGACACATGTTTCTGATCACAATCTTGTATCCAATTACTTAATCAGGCTAGTATTATACCATATTCATAAGGTTGTATAATTTGAAATTTATGTTTTTGTATATTAAACTACCGGTAAACTAAGCTACAACTACAGCCACTAGACAAAAGTCTTGGTGATGCTGAGTCAGCGATTACTCAGCAATGTTATGAAAGTGAAGCACGTAGATATTAGAGAATGTGACACACACCAAAATGCCCCCCAAGAAGAACTCGGTT
>Ga0307517_10006967_pt1 | contig 16609 bp, 11 predicted proteins | sample 23_EM_MG_FD_194515 | JGI IMG/M metagenome (GOLD analysis project Ga0307517, IMG submission 194515) | Populus trichocarpa ectomycorrhiza microbial communities from riparian zone in the Pacific Northwest, United States - 23_EM | ecosystem: Host-associated > Plants > Roots > Unclassified | place... | reverse complement strand
TTTAAAGATGTCTTCACATCTGGTCAAAAGTACCACGATTGAGATTTTGCTGACTTCACACCTCGTCATGTTCCAGTCACTGGCCTCGTCACAGCTGAAAACACATCATTGGAAAATCAAATCTCTGAAAGAAACAATCTTTGTATCAGGCTATATTTTAAAAGCACCTCTTATTAAATGGCCTGAATGGATCTATTTCCCCACAATTTTGAAAGCTGGATTTGCACCCACAAGGCCACCGTGTCTCTAATTTTTTGAGTTAGCCAGCCCTCTTATTCTCATCCACATTTCTGTTCACGATGAATGAGTAATGCTCCCTCGTCCTTTGACCTAAGTGGATTCATGTCTCTTAGAACTTAGAAGGAAACTAGATCTATCCTTGTGTCATGGCTTGAACTCTAAAGATTAATGGAAAGGGATAAAGCAAATTATAATGGGTATAAATCTAGTTTTGAATATTACAGGTGGTGTGAATTTGCACGGGCCTTCAAACAAGGGGATTTTTCTAGTTTACCATGATGAGACGAACCCATCCATATATTCGAATAGCTAATGTGGGTGAGGGGTTGATGAATGGAGAAGTTTAAAATTGCCTACCCAATGGAAACAGGAACATACTAAATTTTAGTTGATGAAACTGACTGCTCAAGATATTTAAGTTTTGTTTCAATGACAATTTTGGTGTCAGATTAAGAAAGTTCACGCATTATCAGTATAGACAAAAGCAAAAGTTTGGGCATTGTGGCCATTGGAACAAGTTTGTACGCTGTATGAGAATTTGGAGAAGCTATATTTTATGCCATTCATTCTAAATGAATGTGTCAACTTATCTGGTCCACATTCAGAAAAGTAAAAATGCAACAAATAGTCCATGATCAACCTTAACATGAATGGGTTAATTCTAAGAAATGTTACCTGCTTAGGGAAAATAACGTCCGTAAGCAAGCCAGGGAAAATCTGCTACAGTGCAATGGCATAAGTTCCACAGTCTCAACCGGCAAAGAGCATGTGCGCGATGCACAGCGGTCCATGGTCAAAACTAAACGTTGCAGAATCTGTAAAACAAAATAAAAACAAAATCGAGACAAATCAGTAATTGCGTAGCCTATGTAATTGGAGAATCTGCACAAAGGCCTTTGAATCTGATGCTCAATGCAATTTCCAGATTACAACTATTACTGCTATTGCTACAACTGGTGGTACCATCAGAATCAGACATTTGTGGGTAGGACTAGTTGGATCACATCCAGAGACCTAGCATCTATATGTACCAGTTATGACCTAAAAATTATGCAACCAGTACTGTTATTGTAATTGGTATGAAAATTACCTCGGAAGGTGCATCAATCGGTGACTTAAGAATCTTGTCACCAAGAATGTTCAAAATGGTCATCTCAAGTGCCTCATCGGCCCTAAGCGCCTCAGATGAGAGAGAGTTGGAAGGAATGGCACGCCCACAATATCCCACAAGGAATATCTCATAAACATCTGCTACTTCTTTCCAGATGCGCATACTTGCAGTTTTGCTGATCTTTGAATCTGTTCCACAGTTCAAGGTGAATCCGCTTACATCATCAACAATAATTCTGTTAAAACCTTCAACAGCTACTCGCCAAAGTGAACCATCTGGGTTGTCTCTTCTTGTTGTCATGCACCTGAGGAACAGATTAATAAAGTTATAAACTACACAATTTCATCCTATGAAAAAAGAGAAGGACGTTAAACATGAATGACATGGTAATACTGATCACAATTTCCAAATTTCTACAGGTCCCCTTATCATTAGACCTTGGCAGCTATGTAACACTAAATGAAGCATCATACGCCACACTACAAAATCAGGTACATTAACTCCAATCATAATCCAATCATATTTATGGTCACCATAAAACAATGACATCGTGGACAAAACAACAGAAAACTTGACTATTTTTCCCTGAATCATAATAAAAACTGTTTCCCCTCCCAAATTTTCACCTGATGCAGAATATGGTACATTGATTCCCACATTATAAATGTATACACAGTCCCAGAAACTTGACTAAACTAGATTGTTAAAAGATAAAAAGTCAATTTCTCAATAAAGATCAATAAAATATTGAAGGTGAAACAAAATAAAAAGGCATAAGAGAGCATAGAATCTTTACCTTCCAAGGGTTTGAATAATTTCAGGAAATACAATATGCTTTTCAATTGTTGGAGCCTTTAGAAGAAGATCTAACAGCACAGGGACAAGCTTTTCTGCAAACAAATAACTTGGAATACCAGCTACTATAGTTGTGCTTGATCCAGAACCTTGTGATGGATCTCCAGCTTTCTTTGGGGACACAGAAGTGGTACCATTGAGAATTTCATTTTGCTTCCTAATGTTATTGTCTGTCATAATAATACATCAATTTCAATTTTTTTTTTAAAGATAAAATAAAGATGCTGTTGAAAAGCTGTCAAGCCAGGTCCGTACCTGGGCTTTTGTCAGTAATGCTGGCTTGCCTTGCATCAGCTTCCTCTTTTTGTAAAGAAGAATATGATTTTGGGAGATATTGCAACAGCTCCCGAAGAAGGATTGGCCACATTGAAGAAATATACTCAGTTGGACATAACAATGGTAAGATTTCCAGTATAGTGCGTAAAACGGGAGGAACATGTCCCTAAGGAAAAACAATTACATCAGTTGAGCTAGTGATTGCATATAATTATGAGAACACAAGGGGGTAGGAGGGAGAAGTTTTTGAGACAGAAAATCTACTCACAAATTCAGTTTCAAAGTTATCATTAGTCAATGTAGCTTCCTTAACTGCCAAATCTATTGTTCCAAGCAACTGAGAGAACATCTTAGCATCAAACATCTTCTGTGCTTGCACATATAGTTCTCCTGTCAGAAGTTTGAAGGAATCCAAAAAAGAACACATAAGCACCCTGAAATGTACTATTGATGAAGAGGCCCAACTACAGTAATAAAGACAACAATGATTGGTATCTTGAGAATCAAATCAGGAATTAACAGGAGATTGTCATCCTCTGGAATTGCATTAGTACAGTGCAGAGGATGCATAACTTAATTGTTTAATTAGGCTAAATTGTTCAAACCTCCCCTGAATTTTAAATCATTTGAGAATTAGTCCATGTAATCTCAATTTTAGTTTTGACCTTCCTAAACTCTGATATATTTAAAATCAAGTCTTTCTGTAATGTTTTCCAAGGTTCCCTCCATAATTTGCAAATAAAACTAACAAAATAACTTAAATACCCTCAACATCAATAATCTTCAACCTAATTGATTTTTTTTCCATGGAATTAATTTTAAATTTATAGAATAAAACAAATATATTTAATATTTAATATCATTATTTTGATTCTCCATCCAATTTTTTTTTTAAAAAAACTAGTAGCCTAAATACCCTTTCTTCTTTGTCTCAGAAACACCAAGAACCTTAAAAATCTCTCTTTTTTTTGTTGTTGGTTTTTTTTAAAAGAAAACAATAACCAAAATCTCTAGATGGAGAATTAAAATTATGATATTAAATTTTATTTTCAAAATCTAAAATTAATTCCATAGAAAAAATTTAAGATTAGCTGGGTTCAAGGTTAATGAGGTTGTGGGTATTTAAGTCATTTTGTTAGTTTTATTTGCAAATTATGGAGGGAACCTTAGAAAAAGTAACAGAAAGACTCGACTTCAAACATACAAAGTATAGGGAGTTCAAAACTAAAATTGAGAATACATGGACTAATTCTCAAATGACTTTAAAGTAAAGGGAGGTTTGAGCAATTTAGCCATTTAATTATCTTCACATGTTTGTTATCTACATGCAATGGCAACCAAGATCATAATAATAATAATAACAATTTCTTCAGATTGTAGTGAAGCATTACCAAGACCATGTAAAATCTCTTGCTTCACCTTGCTAGCTGCATTATCATTGTAGTTTGGTGATTTTTGAAGAATATGCCCGTAGACATCAAGTATGGAGTTAAGGTATGGGAGCGGCAAGTTCCCCTGATTCACAGAAATATTTTAGTTAAGATGTAACTATATGCAACTAAAACTCCACTCATTATACGATCTGTTTAGAGTCAGCCACCACCATGTTTACATTCACAGGTGGTTCACGAAAACTTGATATCTTTGACAATGATTGAAATGAAACAAAAATAATTACCTTGGAACAGTGGGAATGAACAGTTGTCTGTAAACAATTTATTGCAGCAATGGCCACCTCTTTACTACCATTTAAAATGCTATTTCTTAATAGAAGCAGCAAAGACTCCCATCCTGCAGAAAAAGATCATTTACAGAGAATTGTCACGATAAGAAGAGGAAGAAGATAACAATATCAGACACAGAAAGATACAGCCATGGACCCACCTGACCAAAAATTGCTCAAGTCACTGAGTAAAGGGAAGAAAGAACGTAACAAACGTGCTATTCCACCAAGGACCAACACAAGTGTTTCATCCCACTGTTTCTGAACCGTGTTGCGACTGAAAATCCAAGTGAAATAATGCATTAGATCAAGTTGTGGAAATGAACTCAGATAGATGTGCAAACCAAAAACATTACGGTTTTATACCTATGATGAATCAACATGTGAACTGCCTTTCCTCCTCGAGTACCTAGTTCTTTCCCTTGCCATTCATCTTTTGATGAAGTCGCAGCCTACAAAAGGATATACTTCTCATCAAATCATTCAACAAGTTGTTCATAAGAAATTTTTATAACAACTTCAAGTTACCATGTGAGAAGCACGATCCACAGCAGGGAAAACATAATTCCAAAGACAGTCCTCCCACATGCTTTTTGAAAGCTTTTGCCCATGACTTCCAAGAGTTTGGAAAAGCGTCCTGACAGCTGCATTTCTGACCTGAAACATAACTCATGCTGAGTCATTGTGTAAAGAATCCTCATAGACTTAAATAATTCCAATAACCTCCGAGCAAAAAGATCTCAACATAATAGACAATGAAACTGCAATCATAACAGGAACATTCTGCCTATGATTACATAAATTATTATCTGCTTTTGATGCCCACATGTGTAACTTCCATTGACAAGGCATCACTTTGAAAACCAAGACATAAAATCCATTCCTCAAAGGATGTATACACTATATACTAAAAATAATGGAGCCAATGTAAGACAAGAGGCCTAAGAAAACCAAACATCACAATCTCAACTAGAAAATGAGTATTGCAATTAAGAACATTCCTGAATTTTAGCATTCAAATCTGTTTTGAATCTTGATCGGTGATAAGAACAATGACTCATTGCCAAATTCAGTTAGCCAGTAAGGAGTAGTTTACATGTTGTGCTTCAATTCTAAAACAAAAGGAAAAGGGGGAAGTCCATTATCAGGGATATCATACCTCTGGTCTATCATCAGCTCCAAGTGTTTGAAGTAAGGAGAAAACAGAGAAAAGCAACTTGTCGCAGTCAATTATATTAATTGTTGCAGCCCGATCATTCACCTTATCAGGCAATTCAGAAGACAGTGTCTCCCCCAAGTCACCATTTATTTGCTTCAAAACAGAATGCTCATCGTGAAAACCTGTAATGTTATAGCTAGAGCTGTCAAAGGTGCTCTAAAGCGACAACGCCTGAAAACACCCAACCCACTAGGTGCTTACCCAAAAGCGAGGCACTAATATACAAATGTGTACATAAATAACAAATATAAATGTGTGTGTTAGTTCAGGTAAAAAAAAATTTAACCAAAGCTATAATTAATCAATTTTTCTTCACTATTTCAGGTATCTAGATCTCTGAAGTTCAACAATTCAAGAAAAATTCAGCGAGCTTCTAACAAAAACAGCAAGAAATTAAAGTGAAATTGAAAACACAAACAGAAAAGGTTGGGACAATAACAGTAAATATTGACAGCGTAATGGTAGAAAATTGTAGTGCAGTAATAGTGAAATAGAGGATGATTCAACAAAGAAGATAAATTAAGAAAATGGGGAAAACAAAATGTTTTGGCAACATAACACCTTACAATAGTAATGTGGAAAAATGAGAATAATAGGAAGGGGAGAAAAAAGAAAGGAAATAATTAGAAAAAAGAGGAGATAAAAGTAATAGTGACAATGTGTTTGATGTAAAATTGTTCGCGCAACTTGTTCAGTCTTCTCAATAATGTTAAAGAAATGAATTTAGAAAATTAGAAACTGTACTTATACCTTTACAGCCAGCAACTAAACAAGGGTTAATAATGTTATGCCAGTCCCAAAAATAATTAAAAATTAAAATCTAAAACCCTAAAAGGCACCTAAGCAGCACCTCTTTCGCTTAGGGACTCACTCCAGGACAGCGCCTAGTTGAAATACCTCACCTGGAGGTTTTCAAGGCGCTTTGGCCTCGCCTTGCCTACCTGGGATGCATAGGCGAGCGCCTTGTGACAACACAGCACAATCAAAGCTTATTTGTAAGAACTTAATGCAAAGACAACTGATAAGCTAATAGGAATTCAATGAAAACAAATGTTTACAATTTGAACTCAACCTGTTTCCTTTCCCTCAGTAGGTCCATGCAGAAGTCCCTTGACAATGAAATCAGTCGTGGTCCATAAGAGACCTATTGCTGTCAAGCTTATATTCAACTCAGTCTTTTGAGCACTGTATGCCCCAGTAACATCTACACATCTGCAGGATCAACATGTTTAATGGTAAAGTTAACATGCATTGGAAAGCAGTAAAAACAGTTGCCATGTTCAATGACAAAGCACCAACAGCCATCAACCTTAAGTTGCATTAATCATAACAGAAAGTTGTGAATAAAGAATTGGTTAAATTCTCATCATCACCAAATGTGCAGGAAATAGCCCCTGACCTATCACAAAGAGTAGCCACAGGACCACACAAATGTCAAGATTTTTATGCTTTTGAATGTATTTTAGACAGATTTAAAATCCTCCTTCCATTGCTGTACCTAAATCTGTCTTTATTTTCACTTTAACAAAGATTTTCATTGTTCTTCTTCAGATAAACCTAATTAATCAGACTAAATCCTTAATAGTATACTTTTCTATTTTTTTCTAATTGCAAGCAATGAGCTTTCATGAATCATTTCTATTTTGTTACAATTGAAAATGAGCAGGAAGTGAAATTGTGGAAGCAGCTTTCTTGAGTTTGAAAAAACAGTTTAGTAAAGGTACCATGCTTGCAGAAACTTCGAATATCAGGATATGAACAGCTACAATGATGCATGCATCCAATAAACCATGCCCAATGCATTAATGACTAACATTCAATGAAAAGAAGATTATGCAGAAGATATAAAAAAATCATTATGTTATTTAGAAGATCTAAATTCTTATAGCTAGAGTGTGTTTCAAATCTACAGACTTGATCTAAGATCCACAACCACCACATGCCACAAGTATGCATACATGATAAAGCATAGATATTTTTTTGTAAATGGAATAAAATGTCACAAAAAGTGCAAAGAGTTTTGAATCATACACATGGAGACAGTCTGCAGGAATAGAGGTCAGCCCATCATTCATGATGACACGCAGGTTCTGCAAGAAAATATACTTTTCAGATTATGATTGTGTTCTGAGAAGAGTAAGAGATAGTCATTATAAGTAACATATTATATTATTTCTCATCAGTCCTTAAAGTGAGCAGGGGAAAAAAAATAATGCAGGAAGTTGAATACATGCATGAAAAATGTAGAAAGTTTATTTCTGGATTCATGTAAACAAAATTCATTCATTATCCACCATTATAAATTTTGAGTGTGAAAATGCAAGTTTCTCTCACATTTTACACAGAGGTACCATATATTTAGTAGTAGAACTTAATATGTACATCATGAAGTTTTAATATGAAGTGTGTTTTCCTCTCTAATTGGATATCTACAATAAATTAATAGTTTATGAAATGGAGATTTCATAATCTTTCCTGAAGCGCTACAGCATACCAGCACTTTTTGAATTTCCATATTGCATAAAGGGGTTTAAGTGAAAATTCAATGCCTTGTCAAAACCACTGGAATGAACGGACCAATATGACATGGAGTGTGTTACAACTATATTTATGAACTAGATAGACAAGACCAAGTCTGAAGTGAAGCATGCAAAGAAACCCGAAAACATCTGATATGAAGACTGAAGTTAATGTTTTAATCATTTTCCTAATTAATTTTGGATTTTAATTATTTGTTTTTTAATTAATATTTTACTATTTAGGAATCCTAATACTAGATGAATTATATTTATTAGGTAAGTTTTAATTAGAAATCCTGATTTTAGTTTTGATTAGGAATCTTTTCTTATAAAAGATTTTAGGACTAATATAAATAGAGATGTCCAGTTTACTATTATTCAAGCTTTTAATAAAACACTAGAATTTTCTCTAAATTTCTCTACAGTTTAGGTTTGTAACCTTAGAACTTGAGAACCCTAGCTTTTAATCACGCTATATGCCACGCCACAATATAATTCTTTTACTTTTATTAGAGTTTTCTTCTTCTTTTTTCTCACTTGTTTTCATTCCTTTTTTTTTTTTTTTTTTTTTTTTTTTTTTTTTTTTTTTTTTTTTTTTTTTTTTTTTTTTTTTTTTTTTTTTTTTTTTTTAAATATTAATTAAAGAAAAATTTAAAAACATATTCTTCAAGGAAAAGGTATCATCAGAAAGCACATTAAGGAGCTCTCATTCAGAGTTACTAACCTGGAAGCCCAGGGTTACAAGATCTTTCTCTGATGCATCTGCAACAGATCTTACAGAAACAAAGCAACAAAAGAAATGATAAATCCAAGAAGACAGAATCCAATAAGGATCACTCATTGAAAGCAGTGATGTTTTACCTTAACATTTCAAGAATATTTAGCCAACTGTAGTGTAGTTTTTCTCCATGCCTCTGAAGAAAGGGGTTAGCCAGAAAATATACACATAAGCTACTCAAAGGACACCAAAAAAACACATCCTATTTCATCATCAACAGCAACGCTTTACCTCCAACACATGCAGAAGAATTTTCAAGGATCCAGCACGGACATCAATGCTTTGAGTAGAAGAATAAAGAACTCTAAGGGGGGATATGACAGAACACTCGAGTAACTTCAACTGTGAATCCCCAGCTTCCATCTAGAGGTAAAAAGCAATAATAATCAGCAGTATGAATCCCATTCTTTAGCATATTGATTCTTACAGTTAAGCAAAAGCAGAGAAAAGAGTTACTAATTTACTTACTTCATGAGATGTCTCCTGGAGTCTGGATGACACATAATCCTGGAACTGTTCAGAACCTAAAACAGCACATATTGATTGATCCAACGCATCAAGTGCCATGTTTCGTAAATGCTGATTTGGATTATCAGCAAGCTGCAAGATGTACAAGCATTGTCAAAGATGCAGAGCAATATAGCATTATGCACTATTGAATATATTCATTATGATCACCTCAAGAAAATGGCCCACAACGTGATCCCACAATGGCTCCACTCCTGCAGTTTAATGGATGAAAATAGATTTAAGGAAAAATTAAAACGCTAACAATAATTGAATTCATTTACTTCATATGAACTTTATGAAATAATGCCATTAGGCGATGGTATTCTTATGAAACTAAAAATGATATTCCAGGCACAAAAAAATAAAATTATTGCAGTAACAAATGGAGCATGGTCAGGAAGCTGATAGCATGCATAAAATGAACATTTGGAACTCTGTAGCACACCGGTGTTCTATATATTTAAGAAAGATCCATGATTATTAAAATCAAACTTCTAGTATAGTTTAAAAAGCCCATGGAAAGAAAAGAAAAGCCAGGTTCGCAATCACCACCATAAAAAAGTTTGAATTTTGTCAAGAATAGAAAATTTGTGTTTTCATTTAACCATTGAAAAGTTTTCCATGGCAGAAGAGAATCTCTTGATTCATAGCATACATAAAGCGAGTATTGAAATGAAAATCTCAAACTCTGTTGCACATCAGTGTTCTATATTATATTAAAGAAACATCCATGAGCATTAAAATTAAACTACTAGTATAGCAAAAAAGCCCATAGAAAGAACCAAATCCCAACTTCACCATCACCACCATAAGAAAATGATAAATATCTTGTCAAGAATAGAAAACTGTTGAATTTTCACATAACTGTTAAAAGTTTTTGCATGGCAGAGACAACAATCAGGATTCACAGCATCATCAATGATTATTCCCGATAACACAAAAACTGATCTTATTTGAACAACCTGTCTCAATAATCCAAAATACATACTGTGAAGATTATTAACAAGGATGGATATCATCCTTTCCACCGAGAAAGTGATGCTTCCAATTTTTTGGCTCACTGCTAACCCAACACCACTTGACGTCCCCAACATGCATTGATGTGACAGTTGACATAGTGCAGAAAGAAGTGATTTAACTGCAGATATGTGCATCATTGCTGAGCTCTCAAACAGCTTCTCAAACCAAGAAAAGACTGGTTAGAACATGCACCTTAAAATTGTCCACCCCCCCCAAACACCCACACTGAAACAAATTGAGAAGCCAGTTACATGAATATTAATATTATAGGTACTTGTATGCTTAAGAAAGAATGGTTACGAAAATTAATAATATGTAGGTGTTGCTGCTGCTAGTTCCTGTTTTACCAAATAGAAGGGCTTCCTTACCCATTTCTTACCCCCAGAAAATGATGAGTGCATCCCTACAACTATTTACTCTGTAGATGGCTTCACCCCCAAGAGACCAGCTAGAATCTCTCAGAGCAAATCGAACTCCTTTGCCAACTCCTATAGCTTCCTCCCAGCAGAAACCTGGGGAAAAAGATCCCACCCTACTAGATAGAAAAGCAGCCACAAAAAGAGAGTGCGTAGGATGGCATGGTCCAACTGGTCTCATGTTCTGCCTTATTTCTCCAAGCCCATATAGAATGAACCTCTAGGCCAATTGAGGTCCAATCAGTGCCCATGGGGCTGTAAGGCTAATCCTGTGCCATAAAAGCTTTACAAGGGGAGAGAAAGATAAGAGGACCTTCCTTGCATAGTTATATTCCACCCCTACTTCAGCACCTAACATGTGCTCACACTTATGGGTCATTTCCAAAATGAATTTTGACAAATACCAGTTTTGATTTTTGCTCATATCACACCAAACTTGCTTTACTTACTTGAGAATTCAAAGAAGACAAAATGCTGAAGTCGCTGTACTGGCCAGAAGATTCTCTTGTAAGCTTGGGTACAGGCATAGAGACCTCCTGGAGGTAAGGAAATACGTATTATAAGCACTTATGTAAACAACAACAAAGAACCCTTCAGATAACCATCTTTATGTAACATTAAATAGCTCTCAGATTAAAAAAGAATTGTTCAAATTATGAAAAACTCATATATGCTGAAATTCATTATATAAGCAACCATTTGTAGCAGTTTTTCGAAGATGCTTTTCCATTTTCACCGAAGCAATCGGTTCTTCTACCGTTTTTCACACCACATAAGAAAGTACAGTGGGCATACCAGGCCCCATTAGGAAACTGTTCTGGATTTAACTTGGTTGAGTGTGTAGAATAATCACTGCCACCAAATCCCTAACCAATTTTCACATTTATTGATTTGTATTTGACGTGCCAAAATACTTATGTGCTCCAAAAAAGGCCAAAAAGAGCGTGATAAGTTTCAAATAGGAAGGCCTTTGATTTCTCATTTAATTAAAAAAAATAAAATTGTTTTCTTTTTCTGTTTTTTCCTAGCTCTGCGATTTTCCTTGTAACAATGGCCACGATTTCAAAGATGATATGCTTTAGATCAGTTACCGAACATTCATTTAAAGTGGGAATAAATTATGATATTTGTGTAAATATCATTTCCTTTTATGAGTTTTCATTCTAGCCCTTGAATCTTTGTTTCTTGTGGGTATTGTTTCAATTCATGGGATGAGCTTCAGAGCTTGTTTCTTGTAGTTATGACTTTTAGAGAAAGATAACAGTGAGAGTTTAGGGGGGCAGCTGAAAATTGAAGTAACTGACAATATCGAACCTTAAAGGATTGAATTCAGCTATACTTCTCCTCTCATGTTACACATTACAGCTCCATTAGATAAATTTAAAGTTCTGGTTAGGTTCAGAGCTCTTTAACAAACCAACTGCCACCACTGCTTACCCCAAATGAGAAGTTTTTGTCCATTTTTTTTAACTTATCCCCATCATGTACTTTCTACACAAAAAGGACCAACGAGAAGCAACCATGATTCAAATCCAAATCAAAAAGATATTTTTCCAGAATTACCTGTGTGGTGGCATGTGGAGAATGAATTGTTCGGTCTAGAGCTGCTAGAGTTTCCAGCACCTATATTTTTTAGAAAATAAACTGAGTTGGAGACCAAATCTATTTCTGACAAATAGTGAAAGCAACCAACATACCAAAACCCATGAAGGCCCCAAAACATTGTGTAACCGATGAGCAACATTGAAGAGAGTCCTTAAGGCCTGCATTGCAATAGCAAGTGAAATAAACCATACATATAGATAAATGATCCGATAGCATAACTAACTTATTCAACAAGCAACTGAACAACAGTAACATGTGTTCAGTTAAGGTAAAACGAGTATGCCATAAACACTGAGCCAAACCAAATACCTGCACATTCTTTTGAGTAAGGACTATGCTATCTCTCTGTTCAACTAATGCCTCAGAACGTTTTGACCCAGGAGACAGTCCTGCACTGCAGAAATCTCAATTTAATCCAGAATTTCAACAGTATCCACAGACTAAGATCTTTAAAGTATAGGTCATGCCGAAGAACATAAGCTACACATGTTAAAATGTCAGGTTGAATCTGAGATGTCAAAACTTTGAACAAAAGACACCAATCAATAGTCTATCCCAAGTTGGTGTAAGATTTAATAAATTCTTCTTCCTTTTCTGGCTTGTGGATGAGGACAATTAGCCAAAGGTCTGCTTAATATATGGATTGCCAAGACATGCTGTATATCAAAGTTTGCTTGGAAAACAGCCTGAGCCCTGGCTAGTACTAAGGTCACCAACAGTCTATTCATTTAAGCTGGCCTAAACATGCATTTCAAACAACAGTAGATGGTTCATGGGTTTTAGGCTACAGCAGACTTGGCTAGCTGAAATCATTTAGTGAAATGTGAGATTTACCTCCTCTTTTCTGCTTCGTTTGGAAAATTGATAGTGAATTTGCAAAGTGATGCTAGAAAAGAATTCAAAGGTTCTACAGCATGAAGAACCCCACATGCCTGAGAATTTAGTCATGGAAACCATCAAAGTTCATTGTGAGGTAAAGGAAACATAGTAGAAAATCCCACTATAACTGTACAAAATTGATAGAAGACTAATATTTACTTCGGTCAGATAAGAACAGATAAGGCAATATAAAACAACCAAAATAAACCCATGGTTACCTGAGTGAATGCCTGGTATCCCTTCAATATTTCCAACACAATAGCCTCTCCTTGCGACCTTCAACATTAAGCAACAGGTCAGATATGTGCATAGCTTTAGTTCATTCTAACTGTATCCTCTTTCACAAAGAAAAATTTGACAAACCTTGACAAAATAAGGGACAAAGCATCAAGGATTGTCAACCACAAAGAATCAACCATTGCAATGCAGAGAACTGTGGTTTTCCCACTATATCTTTCCACAGGATCATACTCATATCTGGGGGAATCAAGCTGGTTGTACAAAGAGAGAGTAAGACCTCTCTTCTTTTTTTCTTTTTTTTCTTTTTTTATAATAAACAATAAGAAATGTAAAAAGAAAAAAACATCACAGGATTACCTCCCCAACATCCACTGCTTCATCTGTTAAAGTAGCTACAGTGAAGATGACACCCAACAGCCCTTCAACTGCCACAGTTATTGCATGGGCTTCACTAGCAACCAGCACAGCAGCATTGGATGCATCATTATCAAGGATCCATTCAATACCTGAAAAAATGAAGAGAAATCTTTCATGGCAATCAAGAATTGCAATAAATAATAACTGGAGTCCATGGATTCAAAGAAATCCAAATGAACATATTATTCAATTGGTTATGACGACCACACAATCTAACATTAGAGTAAATTCACATCTCATTGAGACACCTTTCACATCACTAAAAGGATTAAGATTAAATGAATCTAGCTAACTAGGAAGAATTCACACAACCAATAGTTATTATGTTATATGCACAACTGAAAGTGATTTTTGTCTTGAGCATAACATAATTTCTACCATGCAAAACATTGTTTCCCTTGTGTAACTGAACGTCAACCTTTTAATTTGGAAAGGTTGGGGGATTTGGGATGGAAGATCTTCTAAGCAAATATATATGACATTACAGCTTGCCTATTTGTCTCCTCCTTTATTACAGAAGAAAAAACAAAATTATTTCCAATGTTGATAGTTCTTTTTTATCCAGTGAGCACAATCACCTGCTTCTCATAGATTTCATTGACGACTACAAATAACCTACTTTTTCATAGTTCCTAACAGAATTAAAGTGGCACGAGAATTGTATAAACTTTGATGACTAATAAAACTCCACATTCAGATTTCAAACCACAATTTTATCAGTACAGTTATATTTGAAAAGAAGAAAAAAACAGAGAGAGAATTGACATGACATTGGTCAACCTCTGCTTCTAATCATGTGCTGATTGAACGAATTGTGCAAACATATAATTTCTTTTCTTTTTCATGATTACAAAAATGAGCACATCTTCAAAAACAACTATATCCTTGTAGCCATTGGAACACGAGAAGGACACCAATATTCCAACATACAAAACTCCAGTAGGTGTAGCAATAATCATTATAAACACCTTGAATGCTTTATTCAACTTATGAATAAAAATGTCCATGATGACATTCCCATAATATATAGCATTGGAGAATGGTACAGTTTGTATCAATTTTGTCTCTTTCAATACAAAGTTACCTTTGGCTTTGCTGCTAAACATCCCAGCAACAGCTGCCAGGCTCTCCTCACTTGTTTCTTGAACCTAACACAATAAATTATGTCAGTCAAGAAATCCAAGCCAAGCTCATAATCCCATACATGTTGCAAATATCAGCATATATATGTGTGTGTGTGTGTTAAAAAAAAAAACTACGAGGCATCAATAAAACACTATAGCCCTAGAATCATTACATTGTGGATTGGAACAGTGTAACAATGTTTTTGCCCTTCTCAAGAAAACTCAAAAGGCTTGCTATGGGGGGTAAATTGCTTTTTTTCTGCGAGATCCATTGGACATTACTAGATTGAACATGGACAAATTAGTCTATTCACTTCTTTTAGCACACGAAAAATAAAATGTTTTAATGGCCCTTAAAAGCAAAAAAATATTTAGCTTTCATCCAGGGGATTTTTACCCTTTCTAATTTCCAGGGGCTTTTCATATTTTAATCTTGGTTTTTTTGTTATAATCAAGTTGGCTTAGAGGCAATTTGGTATTTTGATAAATATAAATATTATTAAAAAAAATGATTGGCGCATATAATGCTCGTGCCATCATATGGCACCTCCGCACTCTTTGGGAGGCATGTGAGTTGTCATCCGACAGAGGAACACCGACTTCCGTGACAATGTTCACCACCTTCCACGACAATGGTCACCTCCTTCCACATAGGGCAGTGCTGTGTCAATGGCGGCCTCTTCTTTCTTCTTCTTTATTTTTCTTCTCTCTCTTTCCCTCGAAATTCACACTGGGCATTTAAAATCTCATGATTGCCCTCTAATTTACTGATATTTCAACTTTGGTACTCATTTGTTTAATTTCTAACTTTTATTGTTTTCCTTTCTTTCCAAATTCTAATTTGTTTTTAATTTCATCCTTGAATCCATAATTGTGTTTTGTTATTTTTTCAAATATGGTCCTCATTCTTTTGATTTTGATTTTTTTGTTTTGCATTCTTTTATGAATTTGATTTTCTTTTCAATTTTTACCTTCAATTCAAAATTCTAGGTTGTGCTCTCATTTACTTTTTATTTCAAATTACATCCTCATTTTCTTTATTGCTATTTTTTCTGTATCCTTTGGTATAATTGACCTTTTTTTTTTAATTTCATCCTACAATTCTTTTAGGTTGTCCTCTAATTAACTTTTCATTTCAAATTAGGTCTTCATTATTTTAATTACTCTTTTTTGTTTTGGATCTTTTTTATAATTGATTTTTTTTTCAATTTCATCCTTCGACATTTGATTTGTTGGGAGTTGGACTTGGTGGTTTTTCCAGATTGGGTGTTTCCGGTTTAGTGACTTGAGTCACAAGTTTGAAAAGTTAACATAGGTTGACGTCATTTTTTTTCACTTATTTTTTTATTTTACCTTTCGACGTTCATTTTGAAAAGATGGGCTTCATGATTTTCTTCAGTTTCCTTTCAATTAGGTTATCATGGATCGCTTTTTTATATGTTTTTGGTTTCATCCTTTAAAATTGGGTTCTTTTTAAAATTAAACCGTCATTTTTCTTGTTTTTCTTTCTATTAGGTTATCTCATTAGCATGATTTAGCTTGCAAGTTTTAGTAGCCTTACCTGGGTTTGTAAGTGTTTTATTTTTTTGGGCTTCTTTTTGTTGGCTCTTTTTTTTTTTTTCATCCTTGTACATTTAGATCGTTGGGGATTGACCATCGTTATTTTTTCTCAATTTA
>Ga0307517_10006965_pt1 | contig 16610 bp, 12 predicted proteins | sample 23_EM_MG_FD_194515 | JGI IMG/M metagenome (GOLD analysis project Ga0307517, IMG submission 194515) | Populus trichocarpa ectomycorrhiza microbial communities from riparian zone in the Pacific Northwest, United States - 23_EM | ecosystem: Host-associated > Plants > Roots > Unclassified | place... | reverse complement strand
TGATCAAGAATCAACAAGGAAGCTCCTCGAGATCATTAACTAGGAAACAAGAGAAGAAGATGACAAGGTTTGCGCTAGAGCTCGATGGGCTCAACTGTTTTGAGACCATTGTTAACTATTGAGATCATTTGTAGGAAATTTACAGAGAAGAAAAGGATAGGAATTATTCTTTGATTGATCTATCTGAGGCTGTGATAGTAATGAGAAAATCTATTCCCAGTCTATTTTTTCATGACACTAATATACTCTTTGTTCTTCTTGATGATCTTATCTCAATTTCCTGAAATAATTTTGATTTTTTCTTAATTGATGAATCGTGGATTAACTTCTCTAAGCATACTGTGAGCTATGATTTTTTGGATGCTCTCAAATCATGGCAATCATGTTCCTCTTATCAGAGCCAAGATCCCCTCCCCTCTGTATATAGCTGCTACTCTGATCTGCCCGTCTATGAAGTTCAATTAGCAAGATGGTTATGCTAAATTCAGATTAACAACTTAATCCTAGGCTTAAGGTTCGATTCTGGCCAGCAACTTGAAACAACAAAGGCTATAATTTGCTAGCAATTATCTTACACAGATAATCACTATGATAAATTTCAGTCTGCATACTTTATTCTTACATCTATACTCCAATGAGCCATTCCTCCATGGCATAAAAAAATGCCAAATTGGCATGTCTTCCATGTTAGTTATGATGCTATAAACAAGAATCAAGACCATCATGGTTAGCCTCTAGTCTTTAGATGTCTGGTGAATAGTTAGCCCATATAATTGTTTTTTGCATTAGCTTTAAACAACGCTAGCTCTAGCTTTGCCTTCACCACCGACACAATTTGTTTCCTCCTCCTTCACAGGAGAGTTTACTACATGGATTATGTCCATGAGACCTCATAAATCTCTCTATCTTGATTGAGCGCAACAACTATATACAAAGTAGAGAAGAGAAGGAGGATTCAATGCTCCATTCAATTAAAACTGTTTTAGTCCAATAAACTTGTTTTGTACGCAAATTCTTCCTCATGCGTGCCTCTTCCATCACTCCATTGAGTAAATTTTGCTTTTTCCTTGTTGCTTGTAAATGCAATTAGTGGAATTTGCCAATGGAGGGCCACTTCAATCTATGAGTAGCTTTTTCTAGATCCTATGGGCTTTGGAATTGGCCCCCATGGAAGGGACTACATGTGGGGATCCAAAATTAAGGAATGAGCCCATGCCTAGCTTCACCTCTTGGCTGCTTTTGGATGCTTTCTACCCAAGGAACCGCTCATCCCAGCTGTTGCCTGAGAATTACAGAATTGTGCCCCACTCCTTCTCGATCTTCTGTTTTGACAATCTCATGTTCCAAGTTCTGAACAATGTTTTCAATCTGAAATAAAGATGGGTTTTAATGCCAATCCAACTCAACTACAACAGTAATAAATAACACTAATCTTGCTGAATACTCTTCTCGAAATTACTTTTTACATGCATCAAGTATAAAGGATCCCATAAAACCAGTGGTTCAAATTCTAAGAAAGTGTTTTTCAAAAAATCTCTGGGTAAAATTAACATTATTTGAATTATAGTTGTGTCAGAGTTCTAACTTGGAAAGAAGATGTAGGCATTGTCAATCCATGAATTGTTGGGTCAATGATTTTCTATAAAATAATATCTTTTTATTCTTTTTGAAAAAATTTAACTTGGTTGAATTTGGCCATCTCAACCAAGTCAAGAGTAAATCATTAAATTAACCATTAATGTCTTTATCTCAAATCAGACTCTAAATCTCAAGTTTTTTAGATCAACATGTACAGCAAAGCTGAGTTTAATAACTATTATATAAATATAATTTCGTGCTTGCAAAGTTAATCCTACCTAGATGCAATTCTCTTGCACATGCCCTCCATTGGCAAATTTATATAATAGTTATTAAGTGGAAGTGAGACCAAGGCGCGGGAAAAGGCAATCTTGCCCCAGTGGTTGCGGGTGTCGATAAACATGCTTAAAATAATCATAAAAAACGGCTGGATTTGAGGACTTCTGCTGGCTCTCACAACTGGATTTGGTATCCATCACCGTGTGGAAAGTATGCTTAGTACAAAGTTTGCATCGTGAGGAACTGGGAAATGTCAACTTTTTTTCTTTTTTATGGGACAAAAGGAAAATGTCAAACTCGTGGAATGGAAGGAAATGCGTGAGCAAATCTTGCCTCAACTAATCAAAACAGAGTTATTGTAGCATTGTTGACCCAATGTGAATATATTTGTTTACCATTAATTCAAAAGGTTCAGTTCTCCACCTACTGAGTGGAAAATGATCGTATCATATGGGGCAAGAAGAACAACATGGCAGTGAAGAAGACCTTTTTGAATGCTTGACATCCCAAATTCTAGTTCAGACATGACAGGTTCTTTGATGAGGAATGATACCATAGAATGACAGAACTCTTGCCTGTTACTTTTCACCCAGGAATCCTTTGAACTATCAAAAGGTGATCTGACTATAAATGGCCTATATGCTATATAATATGCATCCACAACCACCCTTTTCTCTCCAAGGCTTAAATCAATTCTGATGAGAGAATCTCGAACAAGTAGGAAAGCCATTCACTCTGTTGTCTTTAAACGAAAGGGTATTGTTCAAAATGTCTGTTTCTTCGAAAATGAGACGGATGGGTGAGAACTCATTTTGGTCAAGCACTAAAAATGTCAAGGCAGCTGAGGCAGGTTTTTGTTGACTAGTGTTTTTCAGAAAATTGCCTTCTGTTCTGCCTTTGACTGTTTCACTCGTAAGACTTGCCAAGAACCTCCATATTTGTTGAATTCTGGGAGAAGGGGAGAAATATCCCAATCCGTCAAGAAGAAAGACTTCTCCAGCTTCCATCATGCAATAACAACTATAATAATCTCTGGAAAGTTAACGAGTAGACATGCAGGAGGTCGTCTTTGGCCTGGTTATTAGCAAAACTTCTGCTTTAACCAAGTTTTATTAGCAGAAGGTGGCTACTTGAATGGATTATCAGCTCAGCTCAAATTTCACTCTCAATTTCCCAAGTGGGGTCTTTTGTGCCCTAAATTATCAAGCAAAAGACAAAAAAAAATGAATTAAGGCATTTTAAATGAACAAGAAAAGAACCTTGAACTCCTGTTATTTCTGCAGCTTGTATCATTTAATGACATCAATTTGCTAAATTTTGTGAATACAACAATTACAAGAACTTTTCGCCTTTTCTGTCCTGAGGCGAAGCTGCGCTTAGCTCAACTGCGGAAAAAAAAATGGAAGCCTCTATTCCTTCTAAAAGGGGCATGGAGATCAACAATGGACTATTTCTCACTTCACTGCATGAGCAGTCAACTTCGTCCAGTGCCTTCAGAATGAGGGAAGAAAAAAAAATCCGGTATCATGACCTCCTTCTAATTGCAAACTTTCTAGCCACTCCAAATATAAGAGCCTTAGTTAAGAGCCCCCGCTCAAGAGTACAAGCAAGAGCGACAGCCCCACCAATGACTAAAAACTTAGGCACATTATGCCCAACAGGTTTCTCAGATGTTTCTCGAATTTCAATCTCTGATGAATCACTAATGCTGGTCTCCAAAGATCTCAGGTAGTCTGCACTCACTTTGGTGTTGATCTGAGCCATGAAAGCACTTCGTGAAAGTGGTGCGGCAGATGCTCTATGTTTCTGATATGCACGTAAACCAGGCTCCAACTTCTTTACAGCTCCCCACATACCTTGCCGAACTCCAAGCTTGGCAATTTCCCAAGGAATACCCATGTCCTCATGGTGGAACAGCATCACCTCACAGGCAGTCAGCTCACCATCCCCTCTCTTTGATTCAACTAGTTCATTCCAACAGATAGACATCTCAATCACACAAGGAACATGCTAGGCAACTCTTATAAAGAGAAATGTACAAAATGTGTATAACTTAGAAAACTGAGAGTATAAGTTACCTGCACGAATGCACCAGCTTGAATAGTACAGATCAACACGCCTTGGTTTGTTACGCCTTGGCACAGAGGAGCAAGGAACTCCCTAGAACATAAGAGACATGCTAATAAGTTTCTAGGAGAGGTAACTGTCTAATATGATCAAATACTAATTACACTTTTATCCCAATGGAAACATGAATACCCCACACAGAAAGTAAGACTAGCAACAAGAGGACAGTTAATTTGTGCTCACGACTTGAGCAGACACAACCAGGTTTGTCTTCCATTACAGTAGGATGAGGTTCACTGGTGCCTTCAGCAATTAACTCACAGGGTAAAAACTAGAAACTTGCCCTTCATTTAATAACCAACTACTGCTGCTCCAGGCATGTCTTTTAAAATTCAAAACCAAGAGTAGCGTGAATATCATACTTCTAAGACTAGGTAATCAAGTTTGATATTCATATGACATCCAAGTAATTCTACATAAGACTGATAATTCAACATCATAGGATCTCCCCTAAATGGAACTCATAATCCCCTCGTTTCATGATATACATTGCTCAGCAGATGTATATAATCAAGTTGTCTCTCTACAAGTACTATAAAAGGAAAAATAGAATATACAACTCATTCGTCCAATCTTTCTCATACCTTTGTAACACAATAGTACAATCGACCTGACTCCCAAATTCGACGGCCTATGATGTATTCTCTGTCACTACAAAAGAAGGGAAACTGAACCCAAAAAAAAAACAATAAATTCAGTAAAAAAAACCACCACAAACAAAACATTTCATAGAAACAAGTGACGAAGGGGACACTCTTCCCACCTTGCGCACCCACTGGACCACCATGGTTCCTCTGGTAGGGCACTCCTCCAAAGTTTCAGCATGTACAAGCATGTCATCCCACTTGGCTCGAAATTCATCATCCCAAAAGAAGTCCCTCACCATTTCAGGAGTTGCATCCTCAAAAACAGTTCTGGTACGATATTGTGGAGGGCCAGTCTAGAAAATCCATTAAAACATAATCCATTTCAATCACAAGGGTTGCACATGTCTACCAAAGAGCAGCATTATAAAGCAAGAACTGGCATCGGTAACTACAACTTCATTTCCAAGACTGCATTAACAAGTCCAATTACACATATTACACAAATCAACACCAATTTGAGAAGAGGAAACCTACCTCAGGATCTCTACGCCAAGCTTGATAGTTCATAGTCGGTGTAGAACGATCCATCATTTGAATCCAAGCAGGACCTCCATCTTTCACTTCAACAAGCTTGCACAAATGCTCCAAATCATCTTCCATCACTAGATTTGGTTTTTCCTTTTCCATTTTTGATGAACTGCCCGATTAAATTCAACCATATTAGTTTTTTTTTCCAATTCAATCAAATCCCACAAATTCTAATCATAATCCATAGCTAAGAGCATCTTGCATAAAGACATTAAATTTGAAACAGCAGCCAACTAACCTGCATTTAGAATTGAGGGTACGTCGCCCAGAGAAAGAGTCCGTTTGAATCCCACCATCATCAGCAGCTCGAAAAACACAACTTGGCAACTGAAACTTCAAAATATTCAAACTAGGAATCATGGTACTCAATGATGTTGCTGAAAATTCCCCTCCTTGTTTAGCATCCAACAACATTTCTCTACTCAAATTGCTAGCCCATTTAGGCTTCCATACCCACCCAACAAGCACCCCAATAGCAACAGCAACCCACAAAGGAATCGCAAAAATAAAAAGCTCACTCAACACTTGACCAGTTGTAGGTCTATGCAGAATCTCCAATAAAACTGACCCTAAAGCCATCTTTAACCAATAAAACCAAAAACAACCCAGATAAATTAATCCCTTGAAAATCAAGAACAAACAAGAAAAACCCTCGATTTAATCCAAAAGAATAAACATTTAAAGCACAGGATCATTCAAGGGTTTTCAAAAAAAAAAAAACACAAACCCCTCCCCTCAAAAACCAATGCAAAACAACCTCCACAACCCTAAAGAAAATAAGAAGACAAAAGAAGATATGGGTTTTGTAGAGGAACTGTCAGAGAATTGAAACGACAAATTAAAAACTCTCTTCTTGTTGTTTGAAAGGGATAAGGATTCAAAGATAAGCTGCTGATAGAGATGTTATTTAGATTACTGTAGGCCCAATATTTACTCTCCTTTTTTTTTCTACCTGGTACCACACAAACTGTGTTGTTGTAATAATACCATTAGTTACAAAATGTCACTTCCATTTTGCCCTTTTTTTGGACAGGTTGATGAATAGCAAATGTTGCGAGATAAATGGCAACAAGTGGATAAAATTCTTCTATCCTATAAACAGAAACAGAGATAGAAAATTGGTGTCTTGTCTCTGTTCAACAGTTGTCTTCTCTCTTGTTGTGTTGTAATGTGTGAGGGTTTGAATGCGTGGAGAGTGTCTTCTTATATATGAGGGAGATATGGTCTGTGGTCAGTGGTCATACTTCTAGCAACCGCGTCTGGCTTTTTCTATCTCATTTATCACGTTTTAGGGTTGGCTTTTCTTGTTTATAAAATACATGGCAAGGTTTTAATGAGTTTTGATAGATTAATAATGCTATGAACATTGAAGATTGAGGTTGTATGTTTATATTTATGATCATTTTGTCGTTTTGATTGAGTTTTTTTAGCAAAATTGACGAAGAAAATGATGATCCAAATGGTTAGATTTAAGGGTTTCTGGGTATTAATAAGACAATGGAAGAAAGGAAAAATTCTTTATATTCTTATTATATTATAATCTCTCTAATTTAAAGAAATAGACTTCATTCTTTCTATATATCATTTTAATAGAGAAAATTGGATTGGTTATTATTTATCTTTTTTTTATTCATCCTTCCATTTTGTAATTCTCATTTTTTTTAATATAGATAAACGAAAGTGATTGTTGGAAGAGATTTTTAATGGATGCATTACATAATAAATAAATAAAAAATAAAGATAAAGATAAAAATATTAAAATTCAATATATCATTTACTGACAAATGAAGTGTTGGTCTAACGGTTAAAACACTACTATACTCCTGTAAAGGTGAAAACATAAGTTTGATTTCCAGGAAACGTATTTATTCGGAGAGGCAGCCACAAACCCCAAATAAGACTAGTCTTATTTTTTAAAAGGGTGTGAGGATATCCAAATAAAAAATAATATATACTATTTACTTCAATAGTAAAATGAAGTTTTTGTCCTCTCTTAAAAAATCCAATGAGGTGTTTTAGTTATTTTATATAGTATATTAATCATTAAAAAATTGTCCAATAATATATTTATATTTTTCATTTTTAAAGCACGGTAATTGACTCTGGAATCAAAATTACAAAGCTGGCAAAAAATAATATAATTATCTTTTTAGTCATGTATAGTAAACTGATAAGTATGACCTGGGATAAAAAAAAAAATCTTGGGTTCAAGGGTTTTTTAATCTTTTTCTTCAGGGTTTTTTTGTAATTACTGAGGTAATCAATGAGATTTTTTTGTCTTTTAACATTAATTAAATATTAATTAATTTGAAAACATTACTATATAATTTAAGGATGTCAGTTAAAATAATCTGGCATTCAGGGGTATTTATAATTTGAACTCAAGCACAGTGAAAGGTCAAGAAGTCGGGCATCAATTTAAGTTTTTAAATATAGTATTTGATTACTTATTTTAGAATAAAAAAACATGAAGATAGCTTGAATAAATGTAACATGTTCCTTGTCTTTTTTTTTAATAAAAAAATCATTTTAAAAAATATATATCCATATTCATTTTTAGATCCCTACAATTAAATATGTTTTTATGCTTTAGGTGCCTTTCATGAATACTAACATACACAATAATAAAAGAAAAGGATGCAAATGCTTCTAGTTTACATGATCATTAACTTTAAGGGCTGTGAGATTAGTCGAGGTGCGCCCAAGCTGACATGGACATCCATGTTAATAAAAAAAAAGATGCAAATGCTTCTGGTCGGTAAGATAAAGCTAGTATTTGTTTCACCGGGTTTTGACCGGGTGACCGGGTCGCTGGGGTCATTTTTTTTTTTTGTATTTCTGCATTTTAAAAGTGTATTTCGCAGCAAAAAGTGTTAAATTGATGTTTTTTTTAGTGTTTTTAGATGGATTTAATACGGTGATGTCTAAAACGATATATTTTAATGTATTTTTAAACAAAAAAAAATATTTTATAATTTACATGTGTCCATCATGTAATTAGATTTGAGTTTGTGGCAATAATAGTCTGGTGTTGTAGTGCTCCTTCTTAACACTTGTATTCGAGCGAGCAACATAGTTTCTGTACATAATTGAGAAATAAAAATATGGTGAGTCAGGATTTCCTCATGCTCATAAGAGTCCTTTTCATGCATTTCTTAAAGGGAAAAGGGGAGGCGTGGCTTTTTTGAGTGGGCTTCTTTCTAGTGACAGACATGCCTAACAAGCTCTCAGCAAAAGATATCAACGCTGTATGTGAATGGATCCTTAGCCTCCATTGGAGAATTGACATGGCTTGCTTGTAATCCTTCTGACTTTCAGAAAATGGACATAAAATATGAAAAAGAAGGTTGCCTAAATGACGGTGGCCGAGGCCATGATCAAGAATCATGACTAGCACTTCGAAAGGTATGTTTATTAAATACAGCATAACCCGGCATGTTGATACGGAACTGAATCTTTAGAAAATTCATATTTAAAGTTTACTTGATTCGACTCGGTTGATTAGCAAATCAATATTTTATAAAATCAAATATTTTTAAAAAAAATTAGATTTAGAGTTAATTTTGTTTCATTCGGTTGATCCAGCAGATGAATCTACAACCAAATCAAAACTTTATTCTAATATCTTTTAAAATAATAATTTTAATTGACACGAGTTAACCAGTTCAACCTTTACTCCAGGATTTGAATCATGTTAGGTTTAATTTCGAAATTATTTATGTTGTCCATCATTATCATCGAGAAATGAAAGTTTGTATATGAAAATCTTTTTGATGTGTTGGTTTATGGTGCAAAACATTCCTAATGGCTGCTACGTACACTGACCTCGAAAGGCTCTAGTGATTCTCAATTCAACCCAATCTAGTCACATGGCACAAATTCAAAGATACAATTTTGGCCGAGATGGAAGTGTGTGAATTGAATTGATTCACTATTGAAATTTCAACTTCTTCATTTTTTAAATCTACATATTCAATATATATAAGATTTTTCTTCGATTCAGAAGAAAAATTAGAAATTGGATTTTGATTCGGTACAATGTTTAAATAAAAAATCATGAGGGTTGGTTGACTAATATCAAACCAAGCTTTTTTAAAATAAAATGTTTAATACAAGGAATTTCGAGGAATTTTTACTAATCCGATTCTAATCAAGTCTTAGATCGACAAGTCACAAAGTTGATGTATTAAACTAGGACGGGTCTAATACCAAAGATCTAGCTTAGGAAAGCAAGAAAAAGAAAACCTTTCTTTTACAAAATCCAATCTGTTTAAGACTCGGATTAGCAGGAGATTTCACTTCATTAAGCAAAATCTGATCGGAGCAATTTTGAGAGGTATAACCGTATAACTCAACTGGTCAAACTCTGAATTTATTTTTTAAAGGTTATCAGTTCAAGTCTTATAAAACTTAAGGTCATTGGAGACTTACATGGTCATTAATTTTAGGGTCCATGAGATTAGTTGAGATACGCGCAAACTTACTCACACACCCTCATTAATCTAAAAAAAAATCTGATCGGAGGGTTTATATTTTGCTGTTCGTTCACCAAGAAAATATTCAATGAACTCCACAAAATGGTTGAGGAGGCGATCCTGTCAAATTTGATGTTATATATTGGGCCAAACTATGCTGATAATGACATCTCACCTCACCGACCACTTTTCGTGGAGTTCTTGCAATTAATATGTAGAAAATATTTTTTCGTCGGCACTCTTTTCGTGTGATTGAATGCCTTGTACTTTTGATCAAGTCATAAAATTAGTTTGGCATTACATCAAGTTGCTTCTTCTTCATTTTTGTGCCTTGTATGCTTCACAAAATCAAAATTTATGTTTTTGAAAGAAAAAAATAATAAAAGAAAGGTTTTTTAATTATTATTATTAGAAATTATTTTAAAGACTATCCGTTTATATTGATATAGTGTTTATATTAATCTAGTGTATTCAGAAAAAAAACTATAAATGTATTTGAATGCTAGCAAAAATATTTAAATTTAAAAAGAACAATATATATATATATATATATATATATATAAAGTTTTCATAAAAATGCACATTTTCAACATTTTTTATTATAATAAAGAATATTTTTGAACAAACTTGCAATATTTTATATTTATCCATAATATATTCGCCTTATTCATAAAAAGATGACTCACTCTTGATTATTTTTTTTGGGTTCATTGCAATACCTTTACCAATATTTATAAAGTAAAAGCATTTTCCATTTTTGATAGTGTAAAGAAAAAAAATTATTTGACAAAAAGTTGAATGATAAACACTATGTACACAACTAAAGAGTCTATTTGGCTGCTCGGTGCTCCTGGAATGCAGACTCAGACTCAGCGTTTCACATGAAAAACATAAAAAAAAAAAATTGATGTTTTTTCATGCTTGCAAGTTGCAAGCATAGACAACTGAAAGTCGACACTTGACACTATAGAAGCATCTCTGATTAAAATAGTAAAAACCTTAATTATCAAGTTATAAACAGGTCATAGCACCTCTACTAAGTTCTAAGCCCAATAATTAATTCAGTATTGCCAGAAACCTGGCCATTAGACAAGGGAGAGATACATATATATTCGGAAGATGATCTTGTGCACACGTCCATTTCCATCCTGGATTCAATCTAACAATCAGAACTCATGGAAAAACACCATGCATCCTGCAGAATGTCCAGCCACATTTGATCTGCTTCATCCAATGTTTTGGTAGAATTTAGCTATTGTGATTTCCTACAATTCCTTGCGCTGTAAGACTCGGTATGTGTAGTGATTAATTTTCTTGATGTCTTGGTTAGCAGCAACAAGTCAGTCTTTGGAACTACAATATGTTAACCATATCTCTTTTCCTGACTTGACAATCTGTATGTGCAGTAATGATTTTAATCATGCACCAACCGTCGGAGGCATCCACAGCAAAAATCGGGCAAGGGGTGTTGTCTAAACCAACAGCCTTGATCACACATATAAAAACCATATTACAAGAGGGGAAGTTTCAGAAACTTGTATGCCAGATTGCTTCATCACCTTCCCCACATCGCTGGTGCACTTCCTCCATTCTCTCCACCGATTTACAAATGCCACTGCAACTCCAATCAAATGATGCAGCACAAGGATTCCCAGCTTGGGCTTTCCACTCACAGTCTATCACAGCATTGCAACTCCATTAGTGAAGAATCTTTTACTTGACTCTGACGAGACAAAATTTAGTGTAACATGCAAGCATTTTTGTACAAGGATAAAAAATCATGCTTAGTATGATATTTTGCTACAGTTGATGTGCTAGGAAAGAGGCTATCAAAATATTCAAAAGCATGCCATGCAGGAAGGGAACAAAGAAAAACATATTTGCATCAATCTTACCAGGTGCAGTCCCACAGCAGAGACTTCGATCATCAATGTGCTCAACGTCAAGACCAATAAACCAAGAGCCGAGTGAAACATCTTCATTTGCATATCTATGAAGTATGTGTCTGCAGAGGAAATGCCATGCACCAGCCATTCAAAAGGATAGCATCCAAATAGAATGATGGGACAACACTGGGACTTACCTATTTACTGAGATATAGGTGGCTAAATCTTTGGAAATTGCATATATTTGCCCTGTTGCATGCCGGAAATACTTGTTACCCTCCTCACCAAATTTCCAATATTCTGGCTCATGGTACTTGACCCCTCTACAAATGGAATGCAGAAGTACATGAGTAACAAAGGTTAAATAATCTGAACATGATACAGTTAAAAAACTTGCTTCCATCTGAATGCTTACTTCTGTGCTAGTACAGGTCCAGACTTCATACAACCAATATAAACACGAGGCTTTGATCTATGACGTGCCAAGGTAGAGCCGACCATGCCTGTCAAATTTTAAAATCAAATGAATGACCATGCCTGTCAAATTTTAAAATCAAATGACCATACCAAAATACATCTCTCTGTGCTCCATTCTTGAGAGAATTAAAGCATTCAAGTAAACTAACCGAGATTTATGTGTACATCATCATCAACTTTAATATAGAAGTCAGCATCCCACATAGCAACAGCTGTTGAAAAATATATTTGTGTTTTCGATGATAATTCATGATAACCTTCTACATGATTCTGCAAAACATATTATGGTAACTTTACATAAGCAATTTAGAAAAACAACTGAAAACTTGTTTTGACTGTCAAAAGTGCTGGCAAATACATTTCAGAATAATTTTTTCCCAAACCAGTAGCTCTGGCTTTCAAATAATTTTTATCATTAATTAGGGCAAGGACTGGAAAACTAGGCAAATGTTTCCACACGGGGTTCAAGAGAGGGAATGCTATAAAGGCAAAATTCATGAACTGATTTTGCAAATAGTTTCATAGCCTTTACTTGGTAGTTGGGTGGAGATAAAGGGTCAAACAGGTCATATGGAGCTTAACCATAACATACCAGTCTGAGGAAATCCTTGTATTGCTCATCTTCTGCTTCAATAGCACGATCCAAAACACCACCTGGAGATGCACTGTCAAATACAATAGATTTCAGCATTATTAATAAGGTCTGTATCTACAAACTTTAACATTGAGCTATTGAGTAACCACAAGCCCTTTGAATACGTACCTGTGTCCTATAACGAATCGTATTATAATACCCTTTTCTGTTTCCAACTTCTTTAACTCCTCTCCTAGAGTGAAAAATAATAAAAATCATAAGCATCTACTGACTTGTCAAAGCTACTAATGGTTTACATCAGAGAAGGATTGGTAAGATTTGGATTTAACCTTTGGGCATCCAAGTTTCTCTAATCGAGTCCCTTCGCCTCCGGCTGCTGAATGCAGTAATTATGCCCATGACAAAGAAAACCTTTGGTCGCTCCTTCAAATGCTCATTTCCTGATTTTATGACCATTGGAGATACATTCTCATTGTCACCTTTTGCAGCTCTTGCTGAAGCCAGCTGCACCTCCATTGAGGAGATCGTTTTGTCCAGTGCCCTGTAATCAACATTATGAGGGTATTACATGATTTGATACTTTAATGCTCCTCTTCCAATTCAAAGTTACAGAACCTATTAAAACAAATAGCCTATTTATTTGGATAGGACAATTCATGTGTGCTAAATTACATAAGTCATCCAGAATTCTTTTTGAAGCATAATACACCTGGCTATAAAAACTCACATGATTACATCATGAGTTTGAGAAACCTGAGAAAGGATGTCTCCTGCCTGAACAGCATTCTCCTGCAATACCATAAACAGTATGATCCACACATTTTACTGCCGGAAACAGAGCTTACGTAACAGTTTAGTAACTTGACTTGCCTGCTTCTGACAATCAACTGGGGGATGTTCTGCTGTTAATTGATCCTTCTTCAGAGATGAAGCTTCGTCGTCCATTTGGCCTGGATCTGGAATATCCCAAAACCTATAAAACACATGTAAGTGGCAAATCATACTAGAACAAAATTGCAGTAGGATTTATAGATGAAGGTAGCAGAAGCATAAGTGAAAAACAGTAAAGGCTTAGAAACAATCCAATGTATGATCAATAGAATGCACCAGGTACAACTGCAAGATACTCTATCATGCTACATTAAGTCCGCAGCTTGAGATACGGTGTTAAGCGAAATGGCAGCAAAAGTTGGACTCCTTTTCACTGGTTCATTCGAAGTAGAATCACTTAGCAAGTCTCATCTAATTTGCTGCCTTTTTTTTCACAACATCGCATTTTGGCTTTACACAGCACTGCTCGTGTAATTGTCATTTGGTTTGACGAACAAGAAAAACTGATCAGATGCATTATACAGAAAATGAAGGTTTATGAGCTCTCAAACCAACTTTCAGATACACTTCTCAGTGACATTGCAATAAGTCAGGGTAGCAACTATTCTGTATCTTTTATTGTCGAAACATCATTCAAGCTAAATGTGATGGGAATCATTCTGTTTTCCATGCTGATTGCAATTAACTCATGTCTTCATTGGCATTCGCGTCAGAAAAAGAAGAAAAAAACTATCTTTTGATATCAATGAATGTTATGAGAATCATTCTGTTTTCCATGCTGATTGCCATTACCTCATGTCTTCACTGGCATTCGCGTCAGAAAGAGAAGAAAGAAACTATCTTTTGATATCAACTAACTTGAATGTTATGAGCTTCATTCTGTTTTTCATGCTGATTGCAGTTAGTTCATGTCTTCACCGGCATTTGAGTCAGAAAGAGAAGAAAGAAACTTTGTTTTGAAGTCAACTAACATCAAAGAAGGCTGCCATGATCTTAACCCCGAACTTCAAACCTTGAAAAATTTCACCCCTAATTATCAAGAACGAATGTCAATCTTATAGCATTACCAGGCAGATCACACTAAGAACTTTCTCTTAATAAATAAACCCAAAATTTAATATTCAAATATGATAGCTGATTTCTCTCAAAAAACAACTCGGAAATATCTCCAGACATCAAAATTTAAGAAAGGGCTCAATTTTCAACTTTGCAGATAATCACTTGGTAATTGCTCAAGACTTGTTCCACCACCAATATCCAACCAAAATCTCTTCAGCTGCTTGACATTAGTCTACTCACCAACCCAATGACTTTCCTTTTGAAACACATCAGCTCGTAGATTGTCATTTCCTCGCAGGCCAACCAGTAAATTTTTGGGTTTTCCAGCAATGTATGACCTTATCCATCCAAATCAATCTTAAAACATTCTCCTTACTCAGAATTCATTTCCCCGGGAAAACTATTCTCATTCTTCACCTTAAATCTCAGGCATTTCAAAATACTCGATAATATTGCAGATGAGGTAAACCATTGAAGAAAACAAATAAACCATCTGAATCTAGTTAACAGACGCCTTGCTCCAGCAAGGATACACGTTTATCAATTCATTATTTGGTAACATACTAAAAGAGCAAACGTCCAATCTCCACCACCTCACCTATAACTTGAAATTCTGTAGACCCGGAAGGCCAGAACAGCAAAAAGTCCCAATCTTTTACATGGATTCCAAGAAAAAGCCCTCAAATTCATTAAATTACAGCCAAAATCTACACAAAAAGAGTACATTTTGCATATGATTTCATAAGAGACTATGCAAGATTCTCCATCCTATGCATAAAGCAACAAAAGCACAAAAACAGAACTAACAACAAAGTTAAACTTTCCAAATCCTACTAGGATAAGCAACAAATCTAACAGCCGATCACTTCAAAAGGACAAGATCTTCAAAAAATTCACACAAGAAAAGGAGAGAAAGAAACGTAACCTGTTAACAACAAGAACACCCAAGAAGAAACTGGCAATGCAGAAGAGAAAAACCCATCTGGTAGAAACTCCATTACTGGACTTATGAGGTCTGCTTATTCCCATCTCAATCTAACAAGCTTCAGCTTTAAGAAAGTTTCCTTCTTTCCTTAAAACTTTTTTGGGGGTGGTAGCACTAACCTACAAAGACAAAACAGGTGACCCCATTTCTCACAAAGACTGAGAAAGATAGAAGAGAACAACAAAAACAATGCCTGAACTTAATTGTTGTCTTAAATAATGGGAAACTGAAGAACTATATCAATATGTTGCTTTCTTCTAGTTTTCTTTTCAAATCCAATGAAAATGGGCAACAACAAACACAAGCTGTATAATTTAGGCTTGCTTTCACTGTTTTGTCACCGAGAAATATTCTATATAAAAAATAATGCAATGCCAAGTCACTACTTCCTTTACTGCGTTGAAGTCACGTTTGTTTTTGCGATAGCAAAATATTTTTATAAAAAAATTAATTTTTTATCTTAATTTTTTTATTTTTTTATTTTTTTATTTTTTTAATATATTTTTAAATAAAAAAAATTAAAAATAATTATTACTCAAACTTTTATTATTTCTTCTTAGCTTTTGTTGTTTTTTCATTGCTTTTTTACTTGAGTAATGGACCACTAAGCTAGCCAGTGCTATATTTTTTTTTATTATAGTTTATAATTGTAGTAATATGTATATATTTGGTATTGTGATAGTTTTTATATTTATAATTTAAAAATAAATAAATTAAAAAAGCTATAAATTATAGTTTTTGAAAAAAATTAAAGTTTTTATAATAATTTAAAATAAAATACATAAATAATAAAAATCAAATAATTTTTGAAGTTGTGGTTATCTTAAAAATATTTTCAACCGTACCACATTAACCCTAAAACCTATATTAACTCATCTTTGGTATAGAAAAGTTTTGCTTTTAACTGTTTTTTATTACCTAAACAATATAATTTTCATTTTAAAAAAAACAAAGATGATTTTTTTAAAAAAAAATTATAATTTGGATAGACACGTTTAACCTGTAATACAGGTCTTGAGCCATGTCGTCCTCCAAACAGGATCTATGGTTATAAAAGCATGAAAGCTCAAGGCTTAAGAATATATTATATTGGTGAAATATGTAATTCATGAGGGATTATGTGTAGATTTCTTGTTAATGTCT
>Ga0307517_10006964_pt1 | contig 16612 bp, 15 predicted proteins | sample 23_EM_MG_FD_194515 | JGI IMG/M metagenome (GOLD analysis project Ga0307517, IMG submission 194515) | Populus trichocarpa ectomycorrhiza microbial communities from riparian zone in the Pacific Northwest, United States - 23_EM | ecosystem: Host-associated > Plants > Roots > Unclassified | place... | reverse complement strand
AAGAAAATGAGTGAAGAGTGGCAAGAATTTGTGTTCTTCGTAAGTAGCAGCTTACATGCTTGCACCATGATTAAATCCAACCCACGACAGGCAACGGTGATGCTTAACGCCAATGTCGCGTTTCTGGCTATCCAGAGTGTGGATGTCAATGATGCCAATAGGAACCCGTATAGATCCCCTGCCCAAATTTCCAGTTATTTGTCTGTAATAGCCAATATTGGAAGCATCATCTTGGGTCTGCTCTTGATGCGACAAAATCGAACGAAAACTAAGGAGACTGCTGATGAAGCAGTGAGTTATTTATGCTTACCAATTTTCTTTTCCTATTTGCTAACGCACGCAAAAGCGGAAATTTCTTGTTTCGCGGCATCACCCGCTACTAGGTCTGGAAACACTCGCGATCTTGTACAGTCTTCCCTATGCTCTCCTGATGTGGGGGTATGTTCATCTTCTATACGCTCCAAATTCGTAACAGCTTACCTTTATTGTTATTATCAGTATGATTTCATTCCTCGCCGCATTTTGTTGCATGTGCTTCCAAGATTCCAGCACGCCAACTCGAAGTCTGGCTGGCTCACTCTGCGCAGCAGTCGCCATCCTTGTTGGTTGGTGCGTCTGGGCTTCCTGGGAAAATCGAGAGGAAGAGCCCCCAATCCCACGGTTTGCTGAGGAAGAAGAAGAAGCGGTAGTCGATGACTCCGATGGCAAGAGTTTGTTGAACTTTCTGCTCGAAAGGCTCATGAGCCTACCAAGTGTCCTAAAAGTCCGGGGAGAGGCTCCTGACACAGAAATGACGGGAGTTTGAATATCACCACGATATTGTGGTCACCACGAATCGTACGATATGTTACGACTGTATCAACTTGTCGAAACACATTCCACCGGAATATGGAGATCTAGACTATCTGGTGTAATTGATTCATTTCTATCAGTTTCATTTACTATTCATGTTTTTTTTTGAATTTCTATAAACCATATTATGTCTAAGGGAGAGTTGCTAAGTGCGCCATTCCGTTCAGATGTCCGCCCTGTGATGCGCCGGCCTCAGCCTTTCATCTTTTCCGGTGAGGTACAGTTTCCCTTTGTTTCTTTCAAGTTCAATCATATACTGTTTTCGTCTTCTATATTTCTTGGTGCTTACTTTTTTTTTTTCACCGACTCCACTGAACGCTGAACACTGTTGTATTAGCCGTCGAAATCTCCGCGTTATGTAAGTTCTCCCGTGCTGAAAGTTATTTGATTGTTTCTGTTTGGTTTCTGTGTTCTATATTCCTTGGTGTGTATAAAAATTTTCCCCCTCTTTTGTTCGCTGATCGTCGTTGCATTTGGTAGCCGTCGAAAATCAACTCTTCCTGTGCTCTTCATCTGCACCACTTACATAATTACCTCGCTGTCGTCCTTTACGTGCACATTTTGGGTAGCCGCGAAAGTCATGCGTCTTAAATCTTTCTGTGCTGTATCGTCCGCCCGATTCTGTATCATCTCCCCTCCTCTTTGTGCGTTGGTGCGTGAAAAAATTCCTCCTCACTTCTTTTCCCGCTTTCCGCGTACATTTCGTCTGAGAGATTTTGTTTTGACCTCGTTCAGCGTTCGTCGTTGATCATTGTGCGTAATAACGCCCCTCCCCCTCATGAACTCACTCTCTAATTCACTCGCTCCTTCTTCACGGTTTATTTTCCATTTGTCCTTTCCTGTCTTGTTTTGTCTGCTGAAAAACGACTTGTCTCTGAGACCGAAATGGACACCAGGCTCTAAGTCTCTAACGCTATTCTTGCTCGTTCCCTCCTCTTATTGCTGTATCCATAACTCCCACTATTCATATTAACCGCGTACTTATATCACTGTATAACCAATGTATAACACTATTTTTTCCTGCTCAAAAACCGAGCCGGGGGCCCGGCGCCTTGCGCCGCTAAGAATTACTTTGAACATATTGATTCAGGCTGAAGTTCGAACCGGCGAAAAATTGAAGGTTGGCCACTCTGAACCGACGAATCTTCTGCCCATACTCTCAAGCTCATTTGAGCACGACATCTAACTTGAAGCCTCATCAGCAGTTGCAAATTATCTAAAGCTTAGGGCTAATTATAAACCGCTAACCTCTTGTGGTATGCGGATTTCTCTCACCATCCCCGACCTGTCGACTGATCCCAATTCTCCATGGCCATAACTTCCTGGCTACCACAGACTACCGTTGCCCTCCGTCGACTCCTCCAGCTCCTTGAGCCATTCAGAGGTTTAATACCACTGGTGCTCCGACGGATCCTTGGGCGATTAGCTTTCATATGGTCCATATTGCGGACTAAGCTCGGCTTCCGACGAAGAGGGATAGGCAAACCCCCATCATCATCTCAAGATGAAGAATCCAGGATAACGAAGGTTCGAAAGGATAGAACACGATCCAAACACACGGAGCAGGCAGAAACTTCGCGGTTGGAGTCCGGATCGACCTCTTACACTCTCATTGAGCAAGGCGAAATAATTTCCTTGGATGATGTTGCGTTTTCCGCATACCCTTTCCCTGGCAATATCAGGGCAACTCGTTCCACGCACAGTCTGGCTAACTCGCACCGGTCCGCCCAAAATCTCGCAACCACGGTCAACAATGCATCTCGCTCGTCGCAACACCTGGGATCGGAGCATTCATACAACTCGAGAAATTCAAATGACTCAGGCTCGGTTTACAGCCGTGGTCGGACGACAGCGGCGCCATATCTAGAGCAACCAAGTCGAGGTTTCCCTGGTTGGCAGAAAACTACACCCACTCAAACCACACCCACTCCTCATCGTAAACATACGATGTCTACGCCAAACCTTGAAGTCATATCTCCTATAGACGACATGTCTCCGACAGGCAATGGTGAAGTGGATAGCCTTCGCATCCCGGCGACAAGACCTGCTACCCCAGTGGTGATGCTACTGGGCAAGTCTCGTATTTTACCCAGAATGCCCGAACATTTTGAAGGTCGCCGGTACGATGACCGGCCTCGAATGTAAGAAAAGCGACCTATGATTCACAACCTGAGACTGAAATAGAGTAATTTCACAATTAGAAGGAAGAAACCCACCTCAATGATCATCGAAGCTTTGCACAGAGACTTTATCAAGTACAACATTGTCCTTTTTTTGTTTATCTCTTGGCTGATGAGGTCTTACGAAGCCCCGTTCCACCATCGGGTTGGCTCAAATGCGTCCATCCGGAAGGTGTACGTTATTTTTATAATGATAAAGAGGTTCGCTTCTTCGATCATATGCCTCCTCCGTACTCATGTTTATGACGCAGAAAGTATACACTGATGCCAACCTCTTTGACCCCGAGATCCTTCGCCAGACAAATGAAGATATCACGACCATCCAGAATTGCCTCAGCAATAACAACGTCCATCTCTCTGATTCCATTGTTTTGGTTTTGGATGTTTTCTACGCCGAAGCCGAAGGAGAGGAAGAGGAGGGTGAACCCAAGGCCAAGAACTCCAACAACATTCAGACTATCTATCACCTTGCGGACCACGAAAACCGCGTCGTGTTTTTCTTGGACAACGTTGAAGCTACTGACCTTAATGGTTGCCATGAAATCCAGAATGTCACTTCAGAAACACATCTTCGTAAGAACTGCGATGTCAAGTACCTATTTCTAAATTTCTGATGGCATCCGATTGACAGGTTGCGAAATCGAGGCACAATATTGGTACTTCGTCCAACTCTTCCCTCATGCTTTGGAGTTGACATCACCAATGATCGCTGAACTTCGGGACATCACCCTGTTTTCCATTGGAGGTCAGCCTTTCATTTCATTTACGATGTTTACTTTCACTAACTATCATTCTAGATCTCATGACTTCAGCATATTCCAACGCACCATATACTGCTGACAATTTATACAAAATTTTGAAGCTTTCCTCGGAGATTGAAAGTCAGTTTTCATAACATCTCAAAGATTCACTGTGAACTCCAATCCTTTTTTATCAAGATAATGTCCCCAAAGACAACGTCAGTATAGCCAACGTTGGATCCATTAACCTGCTCGGTGAGTCTAGTTTCATAAACATTTGTCGACTCGCTGCTGACTCGTGAACTTAGCTCGACTCATGTTCATATACTGTCTGCAACTTAGTTTCCCTTTTGTTTTTCTCCTTTAATGCTGTTATTATAGGCCACACAAGGTTTTTAAATTTCCACGGCGAAGCAAATGCGCGCCTGGAACGCAATTTCTCGGTCTACGGGGATCAACTTTATTGCCGAACTCTGCTCATCAAAACGCTTTCCTTGGTCCTGTTTTCGGCCCCGGATTTCCATCTGAAGACCCTCCAAAATATGTGGGTCGATGGTATCATGCACAGGTCTGTGTGGGTGGAGTGCATGAAGAAAATGAGTGAAGAGTGGCAAGAATTTGTGTTCTTCGTAAGTAGCAGCTTACATGCTTGCACCATGATTAAATCCAACCCACGACAGGCAACGGTGATGCTCAACGCTAATGTCGCGTTTCTGGCTATCCAGAGTGTGGATGTCAATGATGTCAATGGGGACCCGTATAGATCCCCTGCCCAAATTTCCAGTTATTTGTCTGTAATAGCCAACATTGGAAGCATCATCTTGGGTCTGCTCTTGATGCGACAAAATCGAACGAAAAGTAAGGAGACTGCTGATGAAGCGGTGAGTTATTTATGCCTACTAATTTTTTTTTCCTATTCGCTAACGCACGCAAAAGCGGGCATTTCTTGCTTCCCGTCATCACCCGCTACTAGGTTTGGAAACACTCGCGATCTTGTACAGTCTTCCCTATGCTCTCCTGATGTGGGGGTATGTTCACCTTCTATACGCTCCAATTTCCTACTAGCTTACCTCTGTTATCATCATCAGTATGATTTCATTCCTCGCCGCATTTTGTTTCATGTGTTTCCAAGATTCCAGCACGCCAACTCGAAGTCTGGCTGGCTCACTCTGCGCAGCAGTCGCCATCCTTGTTGGTTGGTGCGTCTGGGCTTCCTGGGAAAAACGAGAGGAAGAGCCCCCGATCCCACCCTTTGCCGACCAAGAAGAAGAAGCGGTAGTCGATGACTCCGATCGCAAGAGTTTGTTGAGCTCCGAGAAGCAGGAAATCAGGCCATCCCTGGTCGGCAGGCTCATGAACCTACCAAGTGTCTTAGAAGCCCGGGGAAAGGTTTATGACACAGAGAAGACGGGGGTTTGAACATCACTACGCTATTGCGATAACCAATGAATTGTACGATATGTTACGACTATATCAACTTGTGGAAGGCGCATTCCACCGGAATGTGGAGATCTAGATGTGTATTTTATCTGGTGTAATATACTTATTTCTATCAGTTTCATTTACGTATATTCATGTTTTTTGAATTTCTACAAACCATATGTCCAAGCGAGAGTCGCTGAGTGCGCCATTCCGGCACTTGACTCCCTTCGTTAAGGTGCGCCGGCCCGCCGGTTACTTTGAACATATTGATTCGCTTACAGAAGACTAAATTCGTTAGAACCGGAAGGTTGGCCGCTCGGGACCGACAAATCTTCTGCCCATACTTACTCTCAAGCTTATTTGGGCACAACATCTAAGCTTCATCAACAGCTGTCCAAATTGTCTAAAGTTCAGGGCTAATTATAAAGCGCTAACCTCTTGTGGTATGCGGATTTCTCTCACCTTCATCCTCGACCTGTCGACTGACTTCTATTCCGCATGGCCATAGCTTCCTGGCTACCACAGACTACCCTTGCCCTCCGTCGACTCCTCCAGCTCCTTGAGCCATTCAGAGGCTTAATACCACTGGTGCTCCGACGGATCCTTGGGCGATTAGCTTTCATATGGTCGATATCGCGGACTAAGCTCGGCTTCCGACGAAGAGGGATAGGCAAACCCCCATTATCATCTCAAGACGACGAATCCAGGATAACGAAGGCTCGAAAGGATAGAACACGATCCAAACACACGGAACAGCGGTTGGAGTCCGGACCGACCTCTTACACTCTCATTGAGGAAGGCGAAATAATTTCCTTGGGTGATGTTGCGTTTTCCGCATACCCTTTCCCCGGCAGTATCAGGGCTACTCGTTCCACGCACAGTCTGGCTAACTCGCACCGGTCTGGTCAAAGCCTTGTAACCACCATCAACAATGCATCTCGCTCGTCGCAACACCTCGGATCGGAGCATTCATACCACTCGAGAAATTCAAATGACTCAGGCTCGGTCGACAGACATAGCCGGACAGGAGCGGCCCCATATCTACACCAACCAAGTCAAGATTTCCCGGGTTGGCAGCAAGCCACACCCACCCCTCATCGTCAACGCACAATATCTGAACCAGATCTTGAAGTCATATCTCCCATAGAAGACGTGTTTCCGACAGGCAACGGTGAAGTGGACAGTCTTCGCATCCCGTCGACAAGATCTGCTACCCCCGTGTTTACGCCGCTGGGCGAGTCTCGTATTTCACCCAGAATGCCCGAAAGTTTTCAAGGTCGCCGGTACGATGAACGGCCTCGAATGTAAGAAACACGACCCATGATTCACATCCTGAGGCTGAAATAGAGTAATCTCACCATTAGAAGGAAGGAACACACCTCGATGACCATCGAAGCTTCGTACAGAGACTTTATCAAGTACAACATTCCCCTTTTTTTGTTCGTCTCTTGGCTGATGAGGGCCTGCGAAGCCCTGTTCCACCACCTGATTGGGTCAAATACGTACATCCCGAAGGTGTACGTTATTTTTATAATGATAAAAAGGTTCGCCTCGTCAATTCATGCTTTCTCCATACTCAGATTTATAACGTAGAAAGTATACACTGATGCCGACCTCTTTGACCCCGAGATCCTTCGCCAGACAAATGAAGACATTACCACCATCCAGAATTGCCTCAGCAATAACCACATCCCTTTATCCGATTCCATTGTTTTGGTTTTGGATGTTTTCTACGCCGAAGCCGAAGGAGAGGACCCAGGCCAACCCTCCAACAACAAGTTCATTCAGACTATCTACCATCTCGCAGATCACGAACAGCGCGTCATCTTTTTCTTGGACAACGTTGAAACCAGTGACTTTGATGGTTGCTCTGAAATTTCCAACATCACCTCGGAAACGCATCTTCGTAAGAACTGCTATGTCAAGTACTTGACTCTAAATTGCTGATGGCATCTGATTGACAGGTTGCGAAATCGAGGCACAATACTGGTACTGCATCCAACTCTTCCCTCACGCTTTGGAGTTGACATCACCGATGGTCGCTGAACTTCGAGACATCACTCTGTTTTCCATTGGAGGTAAGCCTTGCGTTCCTTTACCATGTTTGATTTCACTAACCATGATTCTAGATCTCATGACTTCAGCATATTCCAACGCACCATATACTTCTGAGAATTTATACAAAATTTTGACGCTTTCCTCGCAGATTGAAAGTCAGTTGTTATAGCATCCCAAAGATTCACTGTGAACCTTGTAAATCCCAATTCCTTTTTATCAAGACAACGTCCGCAAAGATAATGTCGCTATAGTCAACGTCGGATCCATTAACCTGCTCGGTGAGCCTAGTATCATAAATGTTTGTTGATTCGCTGCTGACTCGCGAACTTAGCTCGACTCATGTTCATATACTGTCTGCAACTTTTTTTCCGTCTTATTTTTCTCTTTTAATGCCCTTATTGTAGGCCACTCAAGGTTTATAAACTTTCACGGTGAAGCAAATGCGCGCCTCGAACGTAATTTTTCGGTCTACGGCGATCCTCTTTATCGTCGAACTCTGCTTATCAAAACACTTTCCTTGGTCTTGTTTTCGGCCCCAGATTTCCATCTGAAAACCCTCCAAAATATGTGGGTCGATGGTATCATGCACAAGTCAGTGTGGGAGGAGTGCGTGAAGAAAATGAGTCAAGAGTGGCAAGAATTCGTGTTCTTCGTAAGTAGCGGTTTACATACTTGCACCATGATTAAATCCATCCCACTACAGGCAACGGTGATGCTTAACGCCAATGTCGCGTTTCTGGCCATCCAGAGTGTGGATGTCAATAATGTCAATGGGGGCCCGTATAGATCCCCTGCCCAAATTTCCAGTTATTTGTCTGTAATAGCCAATATTGGAAGCATCATCCTGGGTCTGCTCTTGATGCGACAAAATCGAACAAAAGGTCGAGAGACTGCTGATGAGGCGGTGAGTTATTACCAATTTATTTTTTTCCTATTTGCCAACGCACGCAAAAGCGGAAATTTCTTGAGGCCCGTCATCATCCGCTACTAGGTTTGGAAACACTGGCGATTCTGTACAGCCTTCCCTACGCTCTTCTCATGTGGGGGTATGTTCACCTTCTATACGCTCCAAATTTGTAACAGCTTACCTTTATTATCATTATCAGTATGATTTCATTCCTCGCCGCATTTTGTTTCATGTGCTTCCAAGATTCCAGCACGCCAGCTCGAAGTCTGGCTGGCTCACTCTGCGCAGCAGTCGCCATCCTTGTTGGCTGGTGCGTCTGGACTTGCTGGGAAAAGCGAAAGGAAGAGCCCCCGATCCCACCCTTTGCCGACGAAGAAGAAAATGCGGTAGTCGATGACTCCGACCGCAAGAGTTTGTTGAGCTCTCTGCTTGAAAGGCTCATGAACCTACCAAACGTCCTAAAATTCGGGAGAAAGGTTCATGACGTAGAAATGACGAGGGTTTGAATATCACCACGATATTGCGATGACCAATGAATTGTACGATATGTTACGACTGTATCAACTTGTTGAAGGCGCATTTCACTGGATTGTAGAGGTCTGGACGTGTATTCCACCTGCTGTATCAATCAGTTTCATTTACCATTCTTTTTTTTTGAACTCCTACAAACTATGTAGCATGTAGATATGTCTAAGCGAGAGTCGTTACACCGTTCCGACTTGACTCCCCCTCGTTGAGGTTTGGAATGTCCGTCCCAAGTCCGTCCTACAAGGGACATCACAGTCAATTACCCACCCTCAAGGTCCTTTTTCGAGCCCTCGACATGAACAGCCTGGAATGTTGATTCCTTGATTCGTGTTCGGAAGCGGTCAAAATTCGAAGGGCCAAAGATTGCCAAAGGTTGGGCACTCTGGACCGACATTCCAATACTTAGTATGCTGCCCATATACTCACACGCTCGTTTGGGCACAACACCCAATCTTCATCAGCAGCTGTCCAAGTTATTTAAAGCTTAGGGCTAAAGCGCTAACCTCTTGTGGTATGCAGCTTTCTCTCGCCTTCTTCCTCGACCTGTCGACTGGCCTCAATTCTGCATGGCCATAGCTTCCTGGCTACCAAAGACTACCCTTGCCCTCCGTCGACTCCTCCAGCCCCTTGAGCCATTCAGAGGTTTAATACCACTGCTGCTCCGACGGATCCTTGGGCGATTAGCTTTCATATGGTCGATATTGCGAACTAAGCTCGGCTTTCGACGAACAGGGATAGGCAAACCCCCATCATCATCTCAGGGCGGCGAACCCAGGACGTCGAAGGCTCGAAAGGTTGCGACCCAATCCAATCGCGTGGAACAAGGAGAAATTTCGCAGTTGGAGCCTGAATCAACCTCGTACACTCTCATTGAGCAAGGCAAAAAAATATCCTTGGATGAAGTTGCGCTTTCCGCCTACCCATTTACCGGCACTATCGGGGCTACTCGTTCCACAGATAGGCTACCCAACTCGCACCGGTCCGCCCATAATATCGCAACCACCGTCAACAATCCATCCCGCTCGTGGCCACATCTCGGATCGGAGCACTCATACCACTTGGGAAATTCAAACTACTCGAACTCGATTTACAGCCATGGTCGGACAACTGCCACACATCTGGACCAACCAACTCGGGATTCCCCCGATTGGCAGCAAACCACACCCACTCTTCATCGTCAACCCACAATGTCTACGCCAAACCTTGAAGTTGTATCTCCCGTAGACGACGTGTCTCCGACGGGCAATGGTGAAGTGGATAGTCTTCGGGTCCGGACAAGATCTGCTACCCCAGCGTTTATGCCGCTGGGCGACTCTCGTATTTCACCCAAAATGCCTGAAAGATTTGCCGATCGCCGGTACGATGAACGGCCTCGAATGTAAGAAGCACGACCCATGATTCACAACCTGAGGCTGAAATAAAGTAATCACAAAATCAGAAGGAAGAAACCCACCTCAATGACCATCGAACCTTTTCACAGAGACTTTATTAAGTACAACATTCTCATTTTTTCCCCTCGTCTTTTGGCTAATGAGGTCCTGCGAAGCCCTGTTCCGCCATCCGGTTGGGTCAAATACGTACATCCGGAAGGTGTACGTTATTTTTATAATGATAAAGAGGTACGCTTCATCAACTCCATGCCCTCTCTGTACTCAAATTTATGACGCAGAAAGTATACACTGGAGCCAACCTCTCTGACCCCGAGATCCTTCGCCAGACAAATGAAGATATCACCACCATCCAGAATTGCCTCAACAATAACCACATCCATCTATCCGATTCCATTGTTTTGGTTTTGGATGTTTTCTACGCCAAAGCCGAAGGAGAGGAGCCAGGCCGCCTCTCCAACAACAAGTTCATTCAGACTATCTACCATCTCGCAGACCATGAACAACGCGTCGTGTTTTTCTTGGACAACTTTGAAGCTAGTGACCTTATTGGTTGCTATGAAATCCAGAATGTCACCTCCGAAACACATCTTCGTAAGCACTGCGATATCAAGTGCATGTTAAATTTCTGATGGCATCCGGCTGACAGGTTGCGAAATCGAGGCACAATATTGGTACTTCATCCAGCTCTTCCCCCATGCTTTGGAGTTGACATCACCGATGATCGCTGAACTTCGGGATATCACCCTGTTTTCCATTGGGGGTTAGCCTTTCGTTCGTTTACGATCTGTACTTTCACTAACCATGATTCCAGATCTCATGACCTCAACCTATTCCAACGCACCATATACTTCTGATGATTTATACAATATTTTGACGCTTTCCTCGGAGATTGAAAGTCAGTTGTCATAACATTTCAGAAATCCACTACGAACCTTGTTAACCCCGATTCTTTTTTTATCAAGACAACGTCCGGAAAGGCAATGTCCGTATAGTCAACGTCGGATCCATGACTCTGCTCGGTGAGTCTAGTATTATAAAGGTTCGTTGATTCGCTGCTGACTCGTGAACGTAGCTCGGCTCATGTTCATAAACTGTGTGCAAAGCCCCCTCCTATTTTTCCTTTTGAATGCTTAATTTTCAGTGTAGGTCACACAAGGTTTTTAAATTTCTACGGCGAAGCAAATGCGCGCCTCGAACGCAATTTCTCGATCTACGGTGATCCTATTTATCCTCAAACTCTGTTTATCAAAACATTTTCCTTGGTCTTGTTTTCGGCCCCGGATATCCATTTGAAAACCCTCCAAAATATTTGGGTCGACGGTATCATGCACCGGTCTGTGTGGCGTGGGTCTAGGGAGAAACTGGGCAAGGGATGGGAAGCACATGTGTTGGCTGTAAGTGACGGTTTATACGTGCTTGCACCATGATTAAATCCAACCCACATCCCAGGCAACGGTGATGTTGAACGCCAATCTCGCATTTTTGGCCATCCAGAGTGTCGATGTCAATACAAATCCATATAGATCTCCTGCCCAAATTTCCAGTTATATATCTGTAACAGCCAATATTGGAAGCATTGTCTTGGGTCTACTCTTGATGCGACATAATCGAATGGAAAGCCAAGCGGAGGACATGGTGAGTCATTTTCGCCTCATATCCTTTCTTATTTACCAACACATGCAAAAGCGGACGTTTCTTGTGTCCCATCATCATCCACTACTAGGTTTGGAAATACTCGCAATCTTGTACAGCCTTCCTTACGCTCTCCTGATGTGGGGGTATGTTCACCTTCTATGCACTCCAAATTCGTAGTAACTCACATTTATCATTGTCATCCAGTATTGTTTCATTCCTCGTCGCATTCTTTTTCATGTGCTTCCAAGATTCCAGCACCGCCACTCAAATTCTTGTTTTTTCACTCTACGCAGTTGTTGGCATCCTTGTTGGCTGGTGCGTCTGGACTATCTGGGAACGACGATTGGAGGAGCCACCCATCCCCACCTTTGCCAATGAGGAAGAACCACCGGTGGCCGACGACCTTTTGAGCTCTGAGAGGACGAAAATTAGGCCATCCCTGCTCGACAAGGTCATGAGCCTATCAGGTCAGGGGAGAGGGGATGACGCGGACCAGATGGGAGTTTGAATAGCACCACGATATTTCGAGGACCAATGAATTGTACGATATCTTGTGACTCTATCGACTTGTAGGAGGCGCATTCAGCATGTGGAGATCTAGACCAAATCTAGACGTGTATTCCATCTGGTATATATAACATACTTATTTCTATCAGTTTCATTTACCATCCATGTTTTGTGAATTCCTACAAGCCACATATGTCTAAGCGAGAGTCGTTAAGTACACCATTCGGGCACTTGACTCCCCTCGTTATTAGCTCTGTGATGCGCCAGCCCGCCGGTTCCTGTTGATTCACTACAGAAGCAGTCAAAAATTGAAGTGCCAAAGGTTGGCCACTCTGGACGACAAATCTTCTGCCCATACTATTCGCAGGCTCATTTGGGCACAACACCCAATCTTCATCAGCAGCTGTCCGCTTAGGGCTAAAGCGCTAACCTCTTGTGGTCATACGGAATATCGGAGTTTGCTTACAGGAGACTAGCCTTCTTCTTCGACCAGTCGACTGACCTTAATTCTGCATGGCCATGGCTTCGTGGCTACCACAAATTACGCCTGCCCCTCGTCGACTCCTCCAGCTCCTTGAGGTTTAATACCATGGGTACTCCGACGGATCCTTGGGCGATTAGCTTTCATATGGTCCATATTGCGGACTAACCTCAGCTTCCGACGAAGAGGGACAGGCAAACCGCCATCATCATCTCAAGACGGCGAACCCAGGACGTCGAAGGCTAGTTTCGCGGTTGGAGCCTGAATCGACCTCGTATACTCTCATTGAGCAAGGCAAACAAATATCCTTGGATGATGTTGCGCCTTCCACCTACCCATTTACCGGTAATATCGGGGCTACTCGTTCCACAGATAGGCTACCCAACTCGCACCGGTCTGCCCATAATCTCGCAACCACCGTCAACAATAATGCATCACGCTCGTGCCCACATCTCGGATCGGAGCACTCATATCACTTGGAAAATTCGAGCTACTCAAACTCGATCTACGGCCATGGTCAGACAACTGCCACACATCTGCACCCACCAACTCGAGATTCCCCCGGTTGGCAGCAAACCACACCCACTCCTCATCGGCAACCCGCAATGTCTACGCCAAACCTTGAAGTCATATCTCCTATAGAAGAAATGTCTCCGGCAGGCAACGGTGAAGTGCATAGTCTTCGGGTCCCGACAATACCTGCTACCCCAGTGTTTATACCGCTGGGCGAGTCTCGTATTTCACCCGGAATCCCCGAAAGATTTCCCGGTCGCCGGTACGACGAACGGCCTCGAATGTAAGAAAGACGACCCATGGTTCACAACCTGAGGCTGAAATAAAGTGATCTCAAAATCAGAAGAAAGAAACATATCTCAGAGACTTCATTAAGTACAACATTCTCATTTTTTTCCTCGTCTCTTGGTTGATGAGGTATTGCGAAGCCCCGTTCCACCATCCGGTTGGGTCAAATACGTACACCCAGAAGGTGTACGTTATTTCTATATTGATAAAGAGGTTCGCTTCTTCAACTTCATGCTCTCCGACTCAAGTTTATGACGCAGAAAGTATACACTGATGCTGACCTCTTTGACCCCGAGATCCTTCGCCAGACGCATGAAGATATCACCACCATCCAGAATTGCCTCAGCAATAACCACATCCATTTATCCGATTCCATTGTTTTGGTTTTGGATGTTTTCTATGCTGAAGCCGAAGGAGAGGAGCCAGGCCGACTCTCCAACAACAAGTTCATTCAGACTATCTACCATCTCGCAGACCACGAACAACGCGGCATCTTTTTCTTGGACAACTGAAGCTAATGACCTCAGTGGTTGCTATGAAATCGCGAATGTCACATCAGAAACACATCTTCGTAATAGTTGCTATGTCAAGTACCTGGTTCTGAATTTCTGATTGGCGTCTGATTGACAGGCTGCGAAATCGAGTCACAGTATTGGTACTTCATCCAACTCTTCCCTCATGCTTTCAAGTTATCATCGCCGATGATCGCTGAACTTCGGGACATCACCTTGTTTTCCATTGGAGGCTAGCTTTTCGTTCATTTACGACGTTTACTTTCACTAACCATGATTCCAGATCACATGACTTCAGCATATTCCAATGCACCATTTGCTTCTCAGGATTTATACAATATTTTGACGCTTTCCTCAGAGATTGAAAGTCAGTTGTCGTAACATCTCAAAGATTCACTGCAAATCTTGTTAAGCCCGATTCTTTTTTTATCAAGACAACGTCCGGAAAGGCAATGTCCGTATAGTCAACGTCGGATCCATGACTCTGCTCGGTGAGTCTAGTATTATAAAGGTTTGTTGATTCGCTTCTGACTCGTGAACTTAGCTCGGCTCATGTTCATATATTGTGCCCAACCTTTTCCCCCTTATTTCTCCTTTTGAATGCTGAATTTTTAATGTAGGTCACACAAGGTTTTTAAATTTCCATGGTGAAGCAGATGCACGCTTCGAACGTAAATTTTCGGTCTACGGCGATCCTATTTATCATCGAACTCTGTTTATCAAAACGTTTTCGTTGCTCTTGTTTTCGGCCCCGGATATCCATCTGAAAACCCTCCAAAAAAATGGGTTGACGGTATCATGCACGGGCCTGTGTGGCAACAGACTGGCCGAAGGATGAGACGGATTTGTGTTGGGTGTAAGTGACGGTTTACACGTGCTTGCACTGTGATTAGATCCAACCCACATCCCAGGCAACGGTGATACTGAACGCCAATCTCGCATTTTTGGCCATCCAGAGTGTCGATGTCAATACAAATCCATATAGATCCCCGGCTCAAATTTCCAGTTATTTGTCTGTAACAGCCAATATTGGAAGTATTGTCTTGGGTCTGTTCTTGATGCGACAGAATCGAATGGAAATCCAAATGGTAGGGATAGTGAGTCATTTTCCCTCTCTATTTTTTCTTATTTACCAATACACGCAGCAGCAGGAATTTCTTGCGTCCTGTCATCATCCACTACTAGGTCTGAAAACATTCGCGATCTTGTACAGTCTTCCTTACGCTCTCCTGATGTGGGGGTATGTTCACCTTCTATACACTCCAAATTCGTAGTAACTTACATTTATCATTATCATTCAGTATTGTTTTATTCCTCGTCGCATTCTTTTTCATGTGCTTCCAAGATTCAGCACCGCCACTCGAATTCTCGTTGGTTCACTCTGCGCGGCTGTCGGCATCCTTGTTGGCTGGTGCGTCTGGACTAACTGGGAACGACAAAGGGAAGAGTAACCAATCCCCACTTTTGCCGAGGAAGAAAAAACGGCATCCAACGACTTTTTGAGCTCTGAAATTAAGTCCAAATTAAGTCATCCCTACTCGACAAGGTCATGAGCCTATCAGGCCAGGGGAGAAAGGATAATGTGGACCAGACGGAGGTTTGAATATCACCCCGATATTGCGACGACCAATGAATTGTACGATATGTTACAACTGTATCAACAAGATCTAAACGTGTATTCCATATGATGTACATAATATTTATAACGCCTGTACCGTACACCCCCATTTGAGTCAGGCGTCTCACGGTTAACTGCCGGTGACAGCCGTCGGTTATGAAGTCGGTTAGGCTGTGAATGTTCGTCAGATCAGTGAATGATATCCCTGCCCAGAGAGGTATTGTTCGATGGGTCCTATTCGATTCAGGCACAGTCCCACAGGTACGGTCATGAACCCTTGATATCGTTGCAATAATCTGATCTTATCTCCAGCGTTCGGCCCCCAGTCCGTTTTCCCGGCGTTTCGCCACTGTGACCAATACTTTCATATATTAACTAAGGTTAGGGTATGAATTCAATAAAATGTTTGCCGGTCCGAATCCATGGGAGAATCTGGAAAGTCTGTAATAATGACCATACTCGCAAGATTAGATTAGATCCCTTCGAGGGGCGGTGAACAATGGATTCTTTATCTGAGGCGGAACTTCTAGTCCAACGGAGCCTCATGTTCACGGGACTTGCCGTCTCATAATGTAGGCGCATATTCAGATCAGTGGCCACCGCCAGAATGGCAAAGTAGGGTGTAGCCACTGCCTGAGCGATTATGTATAAATATATCGAATAATTCTCGAACTGAAAGTACCAACCCAAGCCCAACTGTCCTTACCCAGCCTCTACCCTTGCCACTCATTTTAATATGTCCTCTCCAGCATCTAATGTAGTGTTTGAAAGTCCAGTTACAAGACTGGAAAAAGACCGAGACCGGACCGGACCCTAACCGATAAAGACCGGAAATTATCAGGACCGATCAAGACCGTAACCATGGTCCGGTCTTTGGTCTCCAAGGGGGTGTCAGAAAAAAAATTAAGGATATCACGTCGAAATTTTTTTTAATGGACAATTTGGTGGACTAACTAACTGATCGTGAGAATAAAATTCCA
>Ga0307517_10006963_pt1 | contig 16612 bp, 5 predicted proteins | sample 23_EM_MG_FD_194515 | JGI IMG/M metagenome (GOLD analysis project Ga0307517, IMG submission 194515) | Populus trichocarpa ectomycorrhiza microbial communities from riparian zone in the Pacific Northwest, United States - 23_EM | ecosystem: Host-associated > Plants > Roots > Unclassified | place... | reverse complement strand
AGTTCTTAAGGCTATCATTGAATTAAATTACTAGGGCGAACACGGTGGTTGTTTAATGGTAAAGGTTAGTTACATTGCAGATCGATTAACTGACTAATGTTAATGAATGATAAATATTCAGAATATATTCAATAATCAATTTTGATTTCCATAGATGGATGTTTACTTGAGATTAAGGGTTTTCTCTTAATAAGTTTCAGTTTATTTAATTTAGTTTGATTACTTTATTTTATTTACCATAGCATAGCATAGATAACCTCAAAACCCTATAACTTTGAATCATTTAGCATAAAGACCTGAACTAGATCTTTTTTGTGAGATTGACCCTTTACTTGCTCTATATTATTTTATTTGTTTAAGCTAAGATAATTAATTTGTGTGACCGCAACATCGCAACAATCGTCTCTTAATAAGACTTGTTTTGCTTTTTATGTAGTTTTCAGGGTAGTCATCTCTTAAGGAGACTATTTCATTTTGAGAAAAATCTTTCTACTATTATTTTTCTCTACTTTACATACTTATTATACAAAGTTAAAAGAAATAAATTTTCCAATGACTTTGTGTCGTAAGTATTGTAAAGAGGGGACAATTGTTATAACCCATTTTGACCCTTAATTTTTTTTGTGTTTGAAAGAATTATATTTTTGGTCCAATTTAATTTTTATCATGATAATAATAAAAAAGAAAAAAAATAGAGTTTAGGGACTGGAATAAGAAGAAAGCGAGAACAAGAAAAAAAATAATAAAAGACTATATAAAAGACAAAAAGAAAAATAAATGGGAGAATCAAACAAAATTGAAAATTATTGAAAGAGATACTACACATTAAAATGAGAAAATTTAATTAATTTGGAATCCATGGTCAATAAGGAAACAATATTATTGCATAACATTATTTTTTCAATTTAGTTTTTCATATTTTACAGTGGATCCAAATAATAAAGGAGGGGATATAAAGAGAACAAGACACATGCATAGAGATTGAAAGGAGATGTTTTTTCAAAATAAACTAGTAAAAACCCTAGCACAGGAAGAAGAAAAAAATAAGGAAAAAAACACGGCAATCTAATTTGTCCAGCAGTAGCAACCACTTCTCAACATCGAATCTCTTATTGCATTGGGAGGTGGTTGACACCTCTCGCACCAGTATAAAGAAGAGGGAGTCTTTCATGGTTAGAGTGGTCCATGCACCATATTCGGCTAGCAACATATGGAATGAAGCCTTGAAAGAAGACTTGTCAGTTTGCGCATGAGCAACACATGCCAAACCTTTTTTTTCTAGCAATTTTCTTCTTGTTTCAGTTGACTTCAATGACTTGTAAAGGTTAATTCTAATCCCATATATGATTTATTTATTGTTCAAATAATTTTGTGATTTATTTTGTTAAATTCTAAATTGCAAATGTATGTTGATATGTATGTTGTTTTGAATAAATTCAGTGTATTCGTAATTTGTTTCTATTCGTATTTGATTATGCTTGCTTATAACGATTGAGTTGAGTAAAATATTTTTGGTTATCTATAAAGGATATTCTTGGTAAAATAATTAATTTATTGTGGGTTAATATAAATTGGGTAATTAAAGGAACCAACTCAAAACCTGAGTCTCCGTTAATTAGTATTTCAAGTATTGCCCTCTTAATAAAAAAAAGTGAGGATTAGGCTTTCTTATCAAGCCAAAATCCAAAATTACTATCCTATAAATTTTAACCTCTAACAAACATATTTATTTAGTTTAATCAAAATATTAAAATATATGCATAATAGGTATTTGTATCATACAATCAAACAACAATGCAGCTTACCTTAGGTAAGATATTTTAGGGTGATTTTCATCTTTCCATTAGCATAACCAGCCCTTTACCTAAAAACATATTTGAAGATTAATTAGGGTTTCTAGTTACCATAAAATTAGGTGACGACTTTCTTTCTTATTTTTGCCCTCTTACAATAATTAAATTTGTTAAGATGTCTCTCGCGACAACATATATCCATACATATTTTTTTTTTTCATAACTGTATATCATGATTATGAAATTTGAAAAAATGACGTTAAAACTACATTCCTAAATAAAAATCTTCTCGAGAGAGTGTGTGTGTGTGTCTATATATATATATATATATATATATATATATATATATATATATATATGATTTTGTTGCATTACATAAAATACAAATCTTGTTTTTTGATTGGTTTGAGTTATATTATGCTTTTGAAAATCATATTGCATACCCTTTTATAAAAGATGCATGTCCTATTACAACAAGGAACAAAACCCCTAGCTGGGAACTAGCAAATGGTTCTTCCATTGAATCTGAATATCCTCCTTTGAGAAACCTCAAAATCCCTCATGAAGACCAAATAGTTGAAGATGCTCTTTACAAATCTCCAAATAAAGATGTTATCACCAATACCAAACACATTATACAGGAAAACAACTTCACTCATACAAATCTCAACACCATAGGAAAACAACTGACTATAAGAGAAAAACATATTCAAAAGTCTTTATTTGCTCCTGTTGAACAAAAGCTAAAACACCCAGTTTTCAAACCATACCAAGTCATTAAAGCTAGCTAAACTCAAGTTCAAAATAACAAATATTTTTTCTTAAAGCTATTAAGGACTATTTATTAGTTTAATATGCTATGTAGCTAATCAGTTGGTTACACGTGGCATTATTATATTCATGTAAATACATATTTATTATTAATAAATGCTTAATTTATCTTTAATATTTATATAATATTAGATTAATGAATCTAATATTTGATTTATGAATCTAGAGTAAAGATAAAGTTCATGAGACAAAAATTCTTTACAAAGAAAATTATAAAGTTATAATTATGAGATTCCTATTGCATCAAAGTATTGTTTCTAAAACATTTCTAGTCGATGCTCTCTCAAATACTGGACGTTTATTAGAGTTGTAAAAATTAATACATATTATGGTCTTTCCTTTAAGAAAGAAAATCATATTGTATACCCTTTTACAAAAGATGCATGTCCTATTACAACAAAGAACAAAACCCTTACTTGGGAACTAGCAAATGGTTCTCCCATTAAATCTGAAAATCCTCATTTGAGAAACCTCAAAATCTCTCATAAAGACCAAACAGTTGAAGCCGCTCCTTACAAATCCCCAAATAAAGATGTTACCACCAATACCAAACATATTATACAGGAAAATAACTTCACCAACACAAACCTCAACACTATAGAAAAACAACTGATTAGAATAGAAAAACATATTTAAAAGTCTCTTTTTGCTCCTATTGAACAAAAGCTAAAAAACTCAGTTTTCAAACCATACCAAGTCATTAAAGCTAGCCAAACTCAAGTTTAAAATAACAAAAAAAAATTCTTAAAGCTATTAAGGACCATCTATTAGTTTAATATGCTCTATAGCTAATGAGTTGGTTACACGTGACATTATTATATTCATGTAAATACATATTTATTATTAATAAATGCTTAATTTATCTTTAATATTTATATATATTAGATTGATGAATCTAATATTTGATTTATGAATCTAAAGTAAAGATAAAGTCCATGAGACAAAAATTCTTTGCAAAGAAAATTATAAAGTTATTATAATTATGAGATTCCTATTGCATCAAAGCATTGTTCCTAAAAAGTTCCTGGTAGATGCTCTCTTAAATACTGGATATTTATTAGAGTCGTAGAGACTGATACATATTATATTCCTTCCTTTATAAAATGAAACAATTATTCTCATAAGCTGAGGTATAAGAAATACTTAGAACTAATATGTAGGTGCTTATCATAATATATGTACACTAAACTGACCTGCATGAGAATTTCATATGGAGAGATCACCTATATCTATCAAAGGCTCACGTGATGATTGTGTAAGTGATCCTTATACTTAAGATCATTAAGTTATCTTATATAGAGAATGATATGCTTTGATTATGTTACATGTTATCTTAATCAAGGTAATGAAGGGGAAAACTTTAGGTATAGTATGAACTATATGAAGGTACCTGAGTGATTAAAAAAGGATTCATCATCCTAGGTAAATTAGAAATAATGTTCCATTTGTTGTCAAATAGTATTGATTAAGAAATCATTGGCTAAGGTGGAATGAGATTTGAAAAAAGTTCAAATCTTATTCAAACAATCAATAACTATTATGTAGATAATAAATATGATTTAACATGATAGACATACTCCATGCTTTAATGTTAAATCAGAATATTATTGATAAAAGGATATTAATTACACTGAGAAACCGGTCACTAAAAGGTTAAGTCAAACTACTAATCACTTTTATGATATTTGGGGGATCATGACATATTGCTAGACGATGCATCTGATCTTTAAATATAAATTAATTCATTGTTGGATTGATAATAAATTAAATTATTTAATTCTATTTAATTATAATTATAATTTATATTTGGCCTAACATATTAAGAACCTAATAGTTCACACACATTAATAACCATTAGTCAAAAATTAAACTCAGATGATTTAATTAATGCATTTTACTTTGTTTGCTTTAATTTAAACCTAAGTAACTTGTCTTGATTGAGTAATTAAGTTCTTAAACTAGTATCTCTTTGGAATGATACCTTTACTTTCTACACTATAAATCATAAATTTTAATGGTTTAAATTTGGATGACTTTGAAACTTGTCAAATAGCACATTAATACGAGTCATTTGAGTTAAGAAATGCAAATCCTAATCGTATTAGAAATAAAACTTGAATAAGAAATCTTAGTGGAATTAGGATTGGTGAGGGCATAAATCAATTTTAAATCAAGTTTATGAAACTGCATAAAAACTTAGGTGAAGATGTGACATAATATTGGGTTAAAATTTGCAAATATGTTAAGCTGAACCTTTATGTACTCTTTGGACCATATCTAAAGCTATAGATGGATTTTTTATGCAATTCAAGTTGGGATGAAAATTGAACATCTCATGATTTTCATTTATATATGATAGGCCTAGTAACTCATCTAGACGAGAGAGCATGATATCTTTGAAGTCGGGTTTGAAACCTACTAGCAAATTGGTGTGAGTCCATCCATCTATCCATGTTAGGATGATAATATGAAAGCTTATTAATGACACAGAAAGGGCCCCATATGATCAGGAAACCTTTTTAGAAGGTCAAAGTCAATGCATAAATCATTGGATTCAAATTAGTATAAGAAAACCTTAAAGTAATTTGATTAAAAATTAATTATTAACTATGAAACTTCTCCATCACTCACAATGCTCTAAAATTGACCCTAGCTATAAAAGAAAGGGGGAATACATTTAGAAAAGAGAAAGGGGATTATATTATCGAAAGACTTTATTTTTTCTTTTTATCTTTTTCCTTTTCCAAATTTACGATAATTGTGAATTCTATGCAAACTTAGTTTTTAATTTTAAGAGATTAGTACTCTTGGATCTTAAATTATCATAAGGATTTATGCTTAAAATTATTTTATATTTGATTGTGATACATGAATATATTTTTTTTCTATGATTAAACTTAATGATTGGTGACCTAAATTTTATATGATATGCAATATATGTTTTTTGTTTTAAATCTATTGCTAGTTGATTAGTTTATGTCGGATGCATGACTAATTAACTTAAGTAGTAAAAGTATCTAATTTTTGAACCCATGCTTGATTAGTTTTACTTGAAAAACATAAATTTTGATTAAATTAACTCCCTATGCGTGTTTTGATTATCATGTTGCATCTATCTTGATCTTAATACTATCATGTAATTAAATTTTACATGTTTAATGAAGATTATTATATGATTAAGTTAATCGATGCATTAATTCTAAGTTAACTAAACGTAAGAATAGGTAAAACTCTTTTTTTCATGTTTGATTTATTTATTATCACAAATTAAATTAGAAAACATATCTAAATTCAATGATTGATGTGTAATAATCATTGAGGAATACTTCTTATAATTAAAGTTAAAACTTTTTTCTCTCTATATATTACATTCAACCTCTTACTTTTTAGACTTGTTTTCTTTTGTTTTCTTAGCTTTCTAAGTTGTTTTAGTTTGTTTAGGTCATAAACAAAACCCTATTTATAGTTACTTTCAGAATTGATATGTGTTTGGATTTAAAATTTGCATATTTACTTGTATCTTTGTTCGACGATACCCTTATTTTCTATACTACAAATCATTAATTTGAAGGGTAAAAATTTGCTTGACTTCAATACTTGACAAAATTTGGGTTGCATTATCGAGGATACTAATCCTTGTTTACTTGAATCATGCTTGTGTTTTTATTTAGTTTAGCTTAATGGTGTAGGTTGTATGTCCAATTTTGATTTTGATGAAAAAATGCAACCTAATAAGGAAGAGTTAGAGAAATTCTACCTAGATAGAGGCACTAAATCAATCTCCACAACAATTATTCGATCAAGAGGATTATAGGATAAGAGGTTTGAGGGATTACATCAAATTTGTTACATGTATAACTTTTGCATCACCAAGTATGCTTCCTTTGATAAGTGAATTAGAGGAGAACGTGAATCAACAAGAAGACTTCATACCACCTATTTTTGAACAAACACCACCAACAAATTCCATCAATAAAATACCAACCTCGCACTTTTAAGGAGCTCATTGCTTCAAAGTTCAACCAATAACCATATCGCATTAATTTTCCATAAATTGATGTTCATTTTAAGCTTAAGTTTGGTCTTATTCATTTACTTTCTTCTTTTTATGGTTTTGCAGGTGATGACCTCTATAAGCATCCTAAGGAATTTCATGTTGTTTTCTCAAGTATAAAATCCACTGTGGTCACAAACGATCAAATCAAGTTGAGAGCCTTTCATTTCTCTTTAAAGAAATTGACAAAAGATTTGTTGTATTATCTGCACCTGGATTCATGACCATGTGGGAAGAGATCCAAATATTTTTTTCTTGAAAAGTACTTTCCTACATCTAGGGTTGGAAATATAATGAATTAATTTGTGGAATAAGGCAAATGAATGAGAAATCCTTACATGAGTATTATAAGAGATTTAAGAAACTATATGCTAGTTGCCCTTAACATCAAATTTCCGAGCAACTTCTCATTCAATACTTTTATAAGGGACTTAATCCCCAAGATAGAAGTATGATATATACAACTAATGGAGGAGCCTTAATGGATAAAACACCCAAGGCTATTAAACAATTGATCCCCAGTATGGCTGCCAATACTCAACAATTTGGCACAAGGATTGACACGCCTATTGACATGTTAATGAGGTGAATTCTTCTAATTTTGAGCAAATATTAGGTACATTTACCTCTTTGGTGCATTTCCATCTTTATGGTTTATTTCTATTTAACATATTATATTTTGTCGTTACAGTTAATAATTTTTTTTCATACATTACACTTAGTTATTGTGATCCATTTACTTTGCAAAATATTAAATTCCTCTCACAAAATAATGTTTCTCTTCATATAATTTTCCCCCAACCTGTAGGTGTATTTTATTTTCACTTAACATTTATTTCTTGCCTCGTTGGCATTATTCACTCAACATTTATTTTAACAATAGCTCTTATCCAACCGATTGACTTATCCATGTATCTATATCTATAATCTTTGTCCAAACGATCAACTATGTATTATATCCATAACTTTAGTCACAATCCACACGACTGACTAAGTATTTAGTTTCATAAACTTAGTTCTTTTTACATGATTGATTAAGTAATTAGTTCCATAACCTTAGTTCTGTTACATAGTTAACTAAGTAATTAGTTCCATGACCTTAATCTCATTACACGACCGACTAAGTAATCAATACAATAACCTTAGTCTCGTTATACGACCAACTAAGTAATCAATACTATAACCTTAGTCCTGTTACACGACCGACTAAGTAATCAATACCATTACCTTAGACCCGTTACATAGCTGACTAAGTAATCAATATCATAATCTTATTCCCGTTACATGACCCACTAAGTAATCAATACCATAATCTTAGTTTACACAACCAACTATCTTTACCATATGTTGCTGTATAACATTACAATCATTTATAATTTAAAGGTGGATATCCACCATTACTGTTATTCACAATTATACACACACACACACACACACACACATACACACTTCATATATACATTACCGTCTTTGCAGCTAATTTCATATTATACATAGTTTTCTGCATCATAGGCATAAACGATGATGGCAAGCAATTATACACAATACAAATAAATAAACATTGAAAGCCTAACAAATAAGAAAAGCATTTTAAATAAATAAAAAGTAAGGGAGAAGCAAATCTCTTACCTTAAGCTCTTGTTATACAAATTCCTAATAAGCCAGGTCAGGTCTCGCTCTAGACATTTATCCTACAACTCCTAACCAGCAACCATTAATGTGCACACCATTAATTTAAAATTTATCTATAGAAATTTCCATACCATACATCCCAAAAATTCAAATAATTATCTATACACATCTCAAACATCAATTTTCCATTATAGATAAGTCATTATTTATGTCACCAATTTAAATCCTTACTCAAGACTTTTACCTCATCAAAATTTCCAAAGTAATGCCCAACACATCACAAATCAATAATTAATATTCAATATACAATTTTCCACACCTACATATCTATTTCACATTCCAAACATTCACACTTCCTCACATCTTTCATATTCTCTACCTAACCAATTATGCACAAACATATTAAATTTATATTTTTTTTTTCATATTGACACATATCAACCAAATTTAATTCCAACTAAACTAATAACTTAGCCTAACAAAATCAATTTAACTGAACATGTAAATTTTCCAAACTTATATACTAAAACTTTCCAAATTTACATAATAACTCACTCTCATCTTATTTACAATTATCCTTAAGTATCCAAAACATTTAAGATAATGCAAATTGATCATTTAACCATGGTTAACTTCTCAAATTTCCCAGAATTCTCTAGACCAATAATTTGGCCAACTTTTAACAAAATTTTATAATTTTGTTATAACTCCCTCAATCCATCTCTTTTTGACATGTTACTTTAATACTAAACATAACACTCAATCTAATTCATAAATTTCATATACAATTTAAATAATTATCAACTTCCATATTAACAAAGACACACTACACTGTCTACTAAATCTTTCCTCTTTAATATATACATAGTTGTCCAACCATTTAATAGCAAAAGTTTGATGTTTTTGCTCTCCTATAAATCTATCCCATTTAATTCATTATTTCCAACTCATTTAGTTTAAAATTCTCATTGGTTACATTACTTTTTTACACACCCAAGTTTCTAACATTCACATATACTCTTTTGAAGCCCATTTCACATCATAATAACATGTATTTACATATATAATTTACTTTGATTACTAATTTTAAAACTTTCACATTAGCCTATCAACATTCAACATCACAAAGTATACCTATTTCAAGTTAAATTATTTTCCAAACACACATTTATTGTATAAAGTTCATATTTTTATACAAATTATTTTTTAAAACACAATTATTCATATCAACATATTAAATAAACATGTAGTCTCACAACCTTAAAATCAATTTTACAATTTTCCAAGATTCCCTATATGGCTGGCCTAAGATGCCAAATTTTCATTAATTCTATTATTAATTATTTCTATCATTTAACTTTAATCAACACCTATTTTGTGTCAATTAAAGAAATTTATCAATAATTTATCATTTTCTCAACTTTATTTTAAAAGAAAACTAAATTTAAAGAATTAAGAATTTCCTTTCCTCACACGCCCCACCAAAATCTTTTCCACACCCATATCACATATCTATACTTCACTTAAACATTCAATCACACATAACTCAAATAATTTTTGAAAAATCAAGCACTTAATCAAGCTTAACAATATTTTGTAACTTTAGCATAGTATTTTCAATTCAGATTTTTTATACATTAAATCACCCCTTTTTGTTTCCACACTAAATTACCATACACACCCACTTTTTTAATATGAAATTTCTATTTCTTATATATTCTTATAACATAACTTTACATAATCAAACCCAGAACTAATTCAACACCCAATATCTCTCACATGCACATCCATTCTACAAACAATTTTCATAAAATTTTAACTAGTTTTCCCATTCCCTAAATTTCAACTAGTTTTTCCATTCCCTAAATTTCCTTCATGGCCGACCTTAACATTAATGGTCACCTATGGATTTTTCTTTCAAAATTTCTCTCAATTCTACTCTATCTAACATTTATTTTATGCCAAATAGTTTCACAACTAAACATTCATTCCCCTACTTTTTATTTAAGAAACCTAATTGGAGAAATTAGGGATTTCTTCCACAAATGCCTAAAACTTCAAAGTTGTGCTCAATAACTTGATTCCTTACAAGCTTTTCTTCCAATTTTTCTTCTTCCTTCAAAATATTCCTTGATTATCTCTCTAACAATAACTCTCTCTTGTTTGTTTAACCCATAAAATTTGGTGTCACTTTGCTTCAAAAAATCTCACTACTCTTATCCATAACCTATTTTCTCACCTAAAAGTTTAAGAGAAGAATAAGAAGAAATGAAGAGGAATTTATCTCCTTCTTTTTTTTCTCCACTACTAGATTTTCAGCCAGCACATATAAAAAAGGGGAAGGGGTTGTTTTTGTATAATTATAAAACTACCACCCTTTTGGTTTATAACAAGGGTAGTTTCCATAAAACTCCCAATTACAAAATATTTCATACATAATTTTATTTTTTAAATCCAATATTAATAATATTATTTTAGGAAATTTTACACCTAATTATAATAAATTTACTTTATAATTTTCACCATTATGGAGTAAAAATTTACATGATTAAATATGGGGTTTACACTGACAGTCGGTATTGTTCAAATGTAAATTCATACATTCATTTATTCAAATTTCAATTCTATTATTGTTGTTGTTGTTGTCCTTTTCACGCTAATTCACAAAACATTTCATTTCAATAATTGTTTTACCCGATTGGAAATTTACATGATTTATCATTGACTGACATTTTGCATACCAGTTTATTACTTTATTTCATTTGAGATTTAAATTAATTTACTAGGAATTTTCATCCCCAAATCATCATAATTTTTCCTCTTAATCTACTAATTGTTTTTTTCAATCAAGGACTTTCCATTTAACACTAGTTTACCAAATGTTTTTTGGTTGGGGGTTTACAATGCTGCTAACTCTTTCCTAACTCTACAAATCAAGTTAATATTATGGGAAAGATCCCATATCCACAACACAAGTATGATCCCTATTCTAATACTTACAATCCTGGATGGAGGGATCATCCTAACTTGAGATATAGGAATCAAGAAGGTGATTTTGCATCACAAAATCAAGATGTTAACCAAGGTTGATATGAAGGAGATGATGAAGTCACTTTCTTCTAATACTTTGTCAATGCAACAAAATATGATGCAATTTTAGCAAGAAACAAGGTCAAATATCCAAAACTTGAAAAAACAAAGAGGACAACTTGTTAATGTTGTAGGTAACTTGGAATCACAAGGATTTGTAAAGTTGCATTTGCAAGCTATGCCTAGTAGGGTGAATGTTTGTGCTATCATATTGAGGAGTGGAAAATCATTGGGAGGACCTAAAAAGTACATTGATGACTTGAATGATGAAATAAAAGTTGAGGCCAAAACATCATTACTTGTGATTGAACCTTCTAAAAGTTCTTCAAATATAACCGAACCAATTTTCATACTTCACAAGGTAAATTCCAAACCTTTCAATTCCTTTTTTACACTACCTCCATCTTTGCCTTTGAGTTCTTCTACGTCACATAAGAAAGAGGAGCAAAAGAAGAAGATTTTAGAGATGTTTAGGAAGGTTGAAATCAATATTCCTCTTTTGGATGCAATTAAGCATATCCCTCGCCATGCAAGATTTTTTGAGCTGTGCACAACAAAAAGGAATGAGAAACTCAAAGGTAATAAAATAATAATTATGAAAGAGAATGAATATGCTATTATATATAAAAAAATCCACTAAAAAAAGATAAAAGGTCTGTTTTCTATTCCTTATCAAATCAGTAATACAAGTTTTGAATAAAAAAAAATCCACTAAAAAAAGATAAAAGGTCTGTTTTCTATTCCTTATCAAATTAGTAATACAAGTTTTAAAAAAGTTATGTGTGAATTAAGAGCTTCAATTAGTGTAATGCCAAAATCTATTTATGAACTTTTAACCTTGTTCTTTTAATCAAAACTGGTATTATTATTCAACTTACTGGTTGTTTCTTTGTTTATCCTATTGGTATGCTTGAGGGTATGTTTGTGGAAGTTAGAAATCTGGTATTTCCTACTTATTTTTACATTTTTGATATGGAAGATGATAACTCACCTAGGATGATGTCTATCTTTCCTTAAGGATTACTAACCCTTATTTAAATCTCTAAAACCAGTGCATATTTCAAGATTTTTAATTTAAAAACCAAGATAGCGACTTTATTTCTCTAATTTTCCCTTTAATTTTAGAAGTCTCATTTATGTCGGGTGTGACAATCCTCATCATTATTACTAGAAAATAACTCTCATCATCATTCTCATCATCATCTTAATTCTCATATAAGTTAAGATGCTTCTAGAGTTACTGGATTTGGCTTCTTATTTCATCCATTTAAAGAGTACGAATGTCCTTCATGAATTCTTGCATACAACATCCACGAATAGTCATGGTTTCTTTTATAACAACATCATATAGTAATGGTAGGACTATAGAGTATAAACAATTCACTTACACAAATGATATTCACCACTTTATAAATACACCACTTTATAGATACAAAGTTAAGGGATAAAAGTTCACCACTCATAAAGAGATACATAATTGAATGGGGTGCTAAAATGCCAAGTCAAACACTTTTTAATTCAAAATTTTAACAAAGGATCCTTAGTACATGGTTTGAATTATCATTATATATTTGGAAGAACTCTCCAAGTCTAGGGATAAACCAAAATGACAGAATTGAGACCAAAATAAATGACTTTAATAGAAAATTAGACAAATAATAACTAGCAAGTTATTAATAGAAAACAAACTCTTAATGTAAATTTATTTTGCAATGCCTAGCAAGTTTTAATATAATGTATTTGGTGGTTATTATTTTGTACTGACCTCTTTTACATAATTTAGTCTTATACTATTCAGTAGTCTTAAATAAATGTTATATTTGTTTCATGTAAAATATGCTTTCATAAAATAATTTTTTTACTTTATTTTTCATGTTTGGCTCATTTATAAAGACTTAATTTATGGAAAATTATTTTATGATCTAAGGAAAAATAAACTTAAAACATTGGACAAATAACTTACATTATAAAGGAAAATATTTTATGAGATTATCTTTATTATTACATCATGGGCCATCACTAGTCCTGATTTTAACATTTATTTTATATATTCCAAACATCAAATAGTTATTTTAATAGTTTTATTTAACATAATAAAACAATGAAAAATAAAATAAAAAATTATTTTAAAAAATATATATTTTTAAGTAATAAACAAAGTTGAAGTAATTCCTTTCTGGTATGGGTTTGTAGGATGGTGCTAGTTTGGCAAGGGGAGACAAGCTACATCAATCCCCTATAATATCTTATTGTTTCCTACATGGACATTATAACATTTTATTAAAATGTTCCTTATATTATTATGTAGCCTTGATTTTAGTTCATGGTGTTGGGGGTTATCTATTTCCATGCCAACCAACATGATTGCCTCGCATGTTATGTTGATATTAATGGGTTTTAATAGTTTAGATATTTCCTCGTGTCGTGCATAGGTGAGCAGCGTCGAGAGTCAAGGTGTTGCCTTCTAATTGTTTGGTTAAGAGTCACTAAGAGACCCGGGTAAACTGGTCTTATCAGAAATTTTAGGGTAAGAGACTGATTATGGTTAGGAAATGTATTAACACTCCCAATGCACCTTACCTCAAGTAATCTACATTGTGTGATCTTCATATGGTTTAAAAGTTTTGATAAGTTTCTCACCGATGGTCAGTCTCTGGCCCATGATAAAGATTAACTCTTACAAATAAACCTAAAATTTCAAATTTATTATGGGCTCATATGCCCAGATAAATTCTTATAGAAAGGGTCCATGTAGGTGCCTTGACAATGTTCACCTATCCTAGAAGGTGAAAGAGTTTTCCACAACTCATATAATGTGGTGAAAAATACTTCCAATTAAAATTGATGAATATCCAAAATAATTATAAGAATTTTCTAGTTAACTACTGAGATTTAAATACTAACATACTTGTTGGTCCAATATTTATATCATAATGTTAAGCATTAATTTTCAAAACTTCAACTTTTTAGGGTTATTGAAATATTGGTCAAATTCTTAAGGAATTTTACATACTGATTGTAAATTCCAAAAACAATGCAAAGAAAAATCAACAAAGGTATTTTCTAAAGCAATATTAACATAATTTTATTTTCTATAAATAAAAATGCAATTTTTTTTTATAAGTATTGGGCCATATGAAACAAACAAATTTTTTATTAATATTTGTTTTTCAATTTTTTGATTATTTATTATTTTTTTTGTAAGGTCATGTTCGGTAAAAACCATTTTTTCTTTCTTAGAAATCTGTCAAAGCAGGTCTGAAGGTTTGTTTGCCAAACACCTCTTTAAGCTAAAAATCCTTTTATAAAAAAAAAGTGGCAAACCAAACAGAGCCTTAAATATTTGACTCGATTTTGACCCTACTGGGTTGACTCGAATATAAACCAAAAACAAAAACCAAAGCCAAAAATAGATTAAACATAAAAGAAACATAAAAAATCAAAATTTGATAGACAAAACAGATCAAACACGAAGAAAATGAAGAACACGAAGAACATTCAAACCCGAACCCAACAACATGAAACCCAACCCAGACTAGATTTCAAACAAACAAAAGCATGGTTTTATTCATAAACATGCATAGATCAAGAATCAAGCATCAAAACCTATCAATTATCACTAAAAGCCAGGATTTGATCAAAATTGGTTTTGGTTCAAAAGAAAAATCCTAGGATTAAAACCCCTAAAACTTGTTAATGACGCAAATAAATCCTAGATTATTGACTAATTGAGTTGTCTGAATGGTTTACGGCAAAGAAATGGATCAAAATTGGTCCAAACCATGGGGTTAAGATAATGTTCTTCCCATGAACAAAAAGAATATTGTCTAGTAAAAACCCAAAATTGAAGACAAAGTCGCCAAACCTAGAAAATGGACTTTTTAAGCTTCTAAACCTACTATTTTTGGTCATCACAAACCACATTATCAATACTAAGCATAGTTGAATCAAAAGAAACCAACAAAAATATCAAATCATTATAAACATGCATTAAGTTCTATTTTCCAAAACTACCAAATTAAAACAACAAGCATACTTAACCAATATGAGGTTTAAAATTAACATTTTAACACTTTATAGGACTAAAACAAAACTCAAGAGCCTAGAACAATGCATTAACAAATCAGAAAAAAAATTAACCACCTTGTTGCCATATTTGGCAGATTTCAATCAAATTAAATGCAAGCTTAACATATCAAGACACCAATCTTCAATAAATTAAAAAAAAAAAAATTGCATTATATAGTAAACAAAGGTTTTAAATCCAGCAGACCTCATGGACTCCACTTTCAAATTTTGCAAAAATATACCTTCTAAGCTTGAAATCTTCATTGGGAGTAGATTTTTGTTGCTATTTTTCTTTCTTCTTGTCTCTAAACCCAACAAGGCCAAACCTTTGAACCTTTTCTAAGCTTTTGAATTGAGTATTGAATCTCCTAGACCTTAACCAAATTTCTTCCCTCTTTCTCTTTTTCCTCCCTTTTTTTGTCAGATTACCTCTCATTTTATAAGTTGATTCAGAGCTTCTAAATGAGTTTGTTATGGTTCTGACAAACCAAAACTACGCTAGTTTTATATGGTTTTGGATTTAGGTGGTTTTGATCAAACTTGGAGGCCAAGATGAAGTGTTTCAGCTATTTGATCTTGAGAGAAGTGTTCTCAACCTTTGATAAGAACCCTCTAGGAGTTTGTTTTTTCTTATTGGTCTTGCAGCCTCAATTGTTGATTTTGTTCATAGGTATTCTATCCTTTTTCTAGATTGTCCAACCACATTCTCATTATTTTCTAATACTTACCCCCCAATGTGGGGGTGTGATCCTAGCCAGGGTTATCTTATGAAAAAAAAACTTCACTTAGGCTCAAATTAGGAATACAATGGATATATTTATTTTTAGGGGTATCAAAGAATGATCTTTTCTCATTTCAAGCAAGATTGATCAGGACTGATAAATTTTGACCTTATCACCGTATCGATTTGCATTAAATTGTTTTGCTAGTTCATGATTCATATCATCTTTGTTTCATGTAGTTTTTATACGACAAACTTTAATGGTTGGGTTGTCTATTTGGGTTTCTGGGTACTTGTCTCTTCACTACCTTCTAGGTTTCATGAGGATACGAACTAACTTCTACCCGTTTTATGAAGTAGTCAATAACCATTAGGATAAACCAATGTTCGTTGCTAACCTTTGGATTGATAAGCCTAATTACA